>Ga0209737_10002355_pt1 | contig 13230 bp, 8 predicted proteins | sample TergutCu122P3_FD_187284 | JGI IMG/M metagenome (GOLD analysis project Ga0209737, IMG submission 187284) | Cubitermes ugandensis P3 segment gut microbial communities from Kakamega Forest, Kenya - Cu122 P3 (SPAdes) (version 2) | ecosystem: Host-associated > Arthropoda: Insects > Digestive system >... | reverse complement strand
ATGCGTGGCTTTACTTTGATGTCCGCAAAGCCAGAATTTCATTAGGTTATGGAATAGGCTCGTATGATGTGTATAATAGTGTCAGACATGCCAAAATAGACGGACACAGTTTGTCAGAAAACATACCGTCGAATAGCAGCCGCTATATTCATAATGTTTTTTTAAGCCTTACCGTTTTTTAATTTTTTTCCCTAACTTTGCAAGGTCATTATGAAAATAACCTTGGAAGATATGTAACAATGTTATGGCTCAGTAGAAACTATTACGGAAAAATGATAGAAATTTGAAAAATGCAGGCAATAATTTCCTGAAAATATTGTATATTTGCGTTTTAGAATTTTTTCTATGATAGAAACTCAAAATATTGAATACAAGTCCATTTGGAAAGACGAATATCTGAGGTGGATATGCGGATTTGCCAATGCACAAGGCGGTACGCTCTTTATTGGCAAAAATGATGACAGCGAAATTATTGGCGTAAAAAACGCAAAAAAATTGTTGGAAGATTTACCGAACAAAATAACTGCAATTTTGGGTATTGTTGTTGATGTAAATTTGCACGAAACCATGCAAGGCGACTATATTGAAATCGTTGTAGAGCCACAGCCAAATCCTGTAAATTATAAAGGCGAGTATCATTTTCGTAGCGGTGCGACCAAGCAGGAATTGAAAGGTATGGCGTTAGATAAGTTTCTACTGAAAAAGCAAGGCAAGCATTGGGACAGCGTTTCTATTCCAAATGTAAGCATTGCTAACTTGAAACAGGAAACTTTTGACTTTTTTCGCAAACAAGGCGTTAAAAGCAAACGACTTGACAATAATGTGCTGACCGACAGCAACGAACTTTTGCTTGACAACTTGAAACTAATCGACAACGGACACTTGAAACGAGCAGCATTGTTGCTTTTCCACCCCGACCCCGAAAAGTTTGTAACAGGTGCGTATGTCAAAATAGGCTACTTTGAAACGGACAGCGACTTAATTTTTCAAGACGAAATTCACGGAAATTTGTTTGAGCAAGTCGAAAAAACCATTGATTTACTTTTCACAAAATACATAAAAGCCCTGATAAGTTATGAGGGAATTTATCGCGTAGAAACCTACGAATATCCCAAAGAAGCAATCAGAGAAGCAATTCACAACGCCATTGCACACAGAGATTACACAGGTGGAATGCCTATTCAAATCAGCGTTTATAAAGACAAAATTATGATTTGGAACTATGGCGAACTACCCAATGGTTGGACTACTGAATATTTATTGGAAAAGCATTCTTCGCAACCCCGTAATCCCGATATTGCCAACGCTTTTTTCCGAATAGGCTACATAGAATCGTGGGGACGTGGAATGGATAAAATGAAAAATCAATGTATTGAGGCAAATATTCCTGTTCCGACTGTTTCCGCCAAAGGAAACGATTTTTGGGTTGTGTTTAGAAAAGAAATTGATTTAAGTATATTCAATTTGAATAAAAGGCAGTTAGATGCCTTGAAATTTTTTAAAGAAATAGGAGAAATTTCTGCTTCTGAATATATGATGCACTACAATGTTTCAGAGCGCACAGCAAGGTATGACCTGTCAGAATTAGCGGAAAATAATCTTATCACTAAACAAGGTGACAAGAAACAAACAAGATATATTTTTGCCGATAAATTGCCGATAAAACCAAAAAACGAATAGATGTATATTGCTGATATTCAGAAGTTATTTATTTTTCTCAATAAAAATTTTGCCGATAAATTGCCGATAAAATAAAAAAATAAGTCATTATGAAAATAACCTTGTTAGCCATAGGGAAAACCAATTTTGCCTATCTGCGCGAAGGCATTTCGTTGTATGTTGACCGCTTACAACACTATATTTCCTTTGATTACAGGGAAATTCCCGATGTGCGCAATGCGAAAAACCTTTCTCAGGAACAGTTAAAAACGCAAGAGGGAGAACTCATTCTTCAACAAGTTGGCAGCAACGACGAGTTGCTGTTGTTAGACGAAAATGGTCGTCAATTTTCTTCCATAGCATTTGCCGATTATTTGGAAAAACGATTATTATATTCTTCTAAACCCTTGGTAATAGCCATTGGCGGCGCTTTTGGGTTTTCAGATAAAGTACATCAAAGAGCCAACGGAAAACTATCGCTTTCGGCAATGACATTTTCTCATCAAATGGTGCGGCTGATTGCTGTAGAACAACTTTACCGCGCCTTTACCATTATCAAAGGCGAGCCTTATCATCATCGTTGATTATGAAAAATAAAATCTGTCTTCTATACGGTGCGCTGAGCGCTCTCCTTACTGCAGCAATTCTTTTTGCGGTTTCCTTAATAGATTTTTCCGTTCCTGTGGTTAATGAGAAAACCATAAATCGTTGCAGTAAATTAATTCGCGAAAAACAGTCACACATCCGAAGTATAACATCAAGTATCCACAGCGTTGCCGATTTCGACGCTATTCCTGCTGACAAACTTTCTTCTGATATTGCCTTATTTATTTTTCAGGAAGGCGAACTGCTGCGCTGGCTCAACGATATACCTGCCGATGAAGCCGAACTGCTCAATGTTGACACTTGTGTTCAATACAGAAAAATTAACCACGGATGGTATTTAACCTGTAAACATCATCGCAAAGATTTTGAATTGGTGGTTACCTTTCTTGTTCAAACTGTTTATCCTCACACCAATCAATTTTTGACGAATGAAATTAATCCTGCGCTGGGTTTTTCAAACAATATATCCATCCTGCCTGCCGATAGCGCTGTGGGCAGTATGGTTTATGGATTGGAGCAGATGCCTTTGTTCAAAATAACTTCCGCCGAGCGGGATTCGCTGTATAATATCAACCTCTTTCTTCGTTGGATTGCCGTTGTATTTGTACTGTGCAGCATCTTCCTTTTCTTTTTTTATAATCATCGTTCACGCTTCATCTTTTTATTTATTGCTTTGCTTGTTGCGCTAAGAGCAGTATTGTTTTTCGGCAGCAATTTTTTCTTCGGTAACATTCGTTTATTCTCTCTTTCTATTGGCGCCGATTTCTGTTATTTTACTTCCTTAGGCGCATTACTTTTAGATGTTATTTTTGCTTTCTTAATCATATCTCTGCTCTATCATTGGCGCAGGATTTGGCGCGCACGCTATACCCTTGCGTCGCCTGTGAGAAAATGGACTGCTGGAATTATTTCCTTTATTATTATTGCAACTGCAACCTGTCTTAGTTATTATATTTTACAGTTGCTTTCCCTAAATTCCACCATCAATCTTTCCTTGCAACAACCGAGCAATATTAATGTTTACACAATTATTTCCTACATTGTTTTGGGCTTCGCATACGCCACTCTCTTTCTTATGCTCCACTTGGGTTTTAAAACTTTCTTCCCGAAACAATACCATACGTGGCGCAAGCGGACTTTCTTCTTTTTCTTTCTTCTATTAATGCCTGTTTACACCGTATATATCAGCACATATTATAAGCAGGAATTGGAAAGGCACCAACTCGCAACTTGGGCTAAGATCTTAGCCTTGATAGACGGCTACAGCGAATCTATTTACGAAAGCGGCTATCCTGAATTGTTACAGGGGAAAGAGGTGGTAAATGTTTCAGCCTTGTCTTTCAACTATTCTTTCGGAAATTATTTTGGTGAATACTTGGTTGCTTATGCAGGCGAATACAATTATCCTTTTCATCTGCAACACCAATGGAAAGACAGTTTATCCACAGAAGTAAGTAACGGCTACAAGCATTTTATATATAATATGGAAGAAATGCACACTGTGGTAATCAGCAGGAAAGAGGTTGGTTTTATTGGTCACGCCGCTGCATTTTCTTACAATTTATTTTTCTTCACAATTTTCTTCGTACTGCTGCTGCACCTTACAGGGCTTCGTATGTTTAACTTTCCGAAAAATAAATTTCGCAGGTTAATTACATTCTCTCTGTTTTCATTGCTTATTTTTTCTATTTTATTTGTAGGACTAAGCAGCATTCTCTACACGATTAACCAGTACAATGCCACTATCAAGCACAGGAAAGACGACAGGTCGATATTAGTAGTGTCTTCGCTTGACCCTTACCTGTCGTCATTATGCCCAAATGACAAATACGTCGCTGAAATCTTGGCGCCCGAAATAACGCGCATAGCCCGCGGATTGCTGCTCGACATTAATGTTTACAGCCTCTACGGAAAATTAATTGTGTCTTCACGCCCCGAAGTTTTCACGAACTATATACAAAGCACGCGGATGAATTCTGCCGCACTGACGAAACTTTGGCGAAAAGAAGTCTCGCAACTCACCATACAGGAACAGTTAGACGAGAAGTCGTACCTCTCAGTTTACATTCCCTATCACAATCAAAACGGCGAATTTATTGCCTTCATTAATTTGCCGAGTTTTTTGGATAAGGAAAGTATTGCAAGGGACATCTCTGCCATTATCACAGCCTACGCCAACCTGTATATTATTTTGACGATTATCGCCATATTTATGGGCTTTGCCTTGTCGAACCGATTAGTGCAGCCGTTGAATATTCTTCGCCGCCGCTTGCAAGGCATTGATATTTTATCGGCGCCCCAATATATTGATTATACCTCAGACGATGAGATTGGCGCAGTGGTGGCTGCGTATAACGAAATGATTACCGCTCTTGATAAAAGCGCAAAACAGTTGGCGAAGAGCGAGCGCGAAAGCGCCTGGCGGGAAATGGCAAAGCAAATCGCACACGAAATTAAAAATCCGCTAACCCCAATGCGGTTGAGTTTGCAACATCTCATTCGCCTGAAGAAAGACAATCATTCGGGCTGGGCAGCGCGTTTCGACGAGGTTTCACAAACCTTGCTTGAACAAATTGACACCTTAACAAAGACGGCATCGGAATTTTCATCTTTCGCAAAAACCAGTAAGAGCGCGCCTTCTATCATTGACCTTAAAATCATATTGCAGGAGCAGCAACCTTTGTTCGACAATTATTCCGACATTCATTACACGGCAACGATTGAGGTTGAAAGCGCACCGATTAAGGCGCACCACGAGCAAATAAGCAGGGTGTTGATGAATGTGCTGATTAACGCTGTACAGGCGCTGGAAGAAAGCGAGCGCGGAATTATTTCCGCCACCCTGCGGGAACGCGATGCCCACTATTGTATCACCATTGAAGACAATGGCAAAGGGATAGATGCCGAAATGGAAACCAAACTTTTTGCGCCGAACTTTACGACCAAAAAAAGCGGCAGCGGCTTGGGATTATCCATCTGCCGTAATATTTTGGAAGACTACGGCGGCTCCATCAGTTATTCCCGTTCCCCCTTAGGCGGCGCCTGCTTTACGATGTGCCTGCCGAAGATAGCGAATAGTGCGGGATAATGAAAGTTCTTCAGTAGGAATAAGGCGAATAAAAGCAGTGGTAAATAGGGATATTCAGTAAGTAGCAAGGCTCAATAAATGTCGGCAAGCCTGCGAGAGCTTGTTCAATGCCAAGGGTATATCCCATTTCGATTTATCGCGGGGTTCTACCTTGTTGGAAATAGCCCGCAAGGCGATAAAAGGTAATTTTTCCTGTAAACATACATAGAAAAAGGCTGCACCTTCCATGGTTTCCACATCCGGAGCGTAACGCGCATAGCGTTCCTCTATTTGCTGTTGCTCACCGCTTACTGTTTGCACGGTAAGACCGGTTGCCGCAGGATAATCTATTCCCTTCGGAAAACAGTCAAGAACTGTTGGGGCGTGGAGCGCTCCATTCACAAATGGAAAAGTATTGGCATTCAGAATATTTTCATCAAATAAAGTAGAAAACCCGGCAGGTGTGCGCACACCGCTATCACCAAAATATTCTTTCGTTACCCAACATACATCGCCTACTGCAAAGTTCGGATTATAACTTCCGGCAATGCCTATATTCAGCACACAGTCAAAACTTTCAGCCTGTACACATTTCAGAATATGATAAACAGTAGCCGTCACGCCTATACCGGTTACAATACTAAGATATTCAATATCAGAACGAACAGAGATTGCTTGCTTTGCGGCTAACAGTTCATCGGGGGTAGCCGCTGTAATTAAAAGTTTCATATTATTTTGAAAGTCGGTTAAAAAATGATTATTTTTGTAATCCATATTTTTGCGAAAGATACAGAATAAAATTGAAATGTACGAAAAAATTGACAAATACTGCGTTGAAAAAACTGTGGCTTTAGCCGAACACTATAAGGCTATACTACAACTTTTAGGCGAAGATACCGGTAGAGAAGGTTTATTGAAAACGCCTGACCGTGTAGCTAAGGCTATGCAATTTCTCACTCAAGGGTATGAACAAAATCCGGCTGAAATCTTGCTTTCTGCCCGTTTTAAAGAAGAATACCAACAGATGGTATTGATAAAAGATATAGAAGTATATTCGATGTGCGAGCACCATGTAATGCCGTTCTACGGCAAGGCTCATGTAGCTTATATCCCTAACGGATATATTACCGGATTGAGCAAGATTGCCCGTGTTGTTGACGCTTTTTCCCGAAGGCTTCAAGTCCAGGAAAGATTAACGGTACAGATTCGCGACTGCATTCAGGAAACGCTGAAGCCGCTTGGCGTAGCAGTAGTTATTGAAGCGGCGCACACCTGTATGCTGATGCGCGGCGTACAGAAACAAAATTCTGTGGCTACCACCTCCGCCTTTACCGGCGCCTTTATGAAAGACTCGCGTACACGAGAAGAATTTATGCATCTGATAGGTGTCAAACTGCATTGAAATAATTTGAAAGATAAATGTTATGCGTAACATTCTCCTTATACTGGCTTTTTTCTGCTGCTCGGCAACTTGTGCCAAATTATCCGGTACCGGTATTTATTGGATGAATTTTGAGCAGGCTCAGCAAGCTACCAAGCCATTTCCTCGTATGACGGTGGTGTATATTTATGTTGAACAAGACGAGTTCTGTAAACTTATGGACAAAACCGTTTTCACCAACGCCAGGGTGATAGCTGCATTAAATAATGAATTTTACCCTGTACGTTTTAACGGGCAAGAGCCGGGGAAAATTGTATTTAAAGGACATGAATTTAGCAATCTAAACGATGCCCACCGGCTTCATGCATTAGTTCACCCCTTATTGTCAATGAGCACTATTTCTCTGCCCGCCTTTGCTTTTCTTGACGAGGATTTTAATCTGATAACAACTATAGTCGGATATCAATCAGTTGACAATCTTTTGGAGGCGCTATCGTTTATCAAAAGACAGTACTTGAGGGTTAACTGGGAGGCCCGATCTATGTTCTCAAAAGCCCTTACTGTTCGGGCTGATGCTGCCCGGTCCCTTCAGCCTCAACCGGCGATAAGCCCACAGCCCGACCCGGTAACGCAGGCGCTACTTGAACCTGAACCTCAACTGCAAGGACTGTCGCAACCATTAATTGATATGTGGCCGGAGGACCGGCCGGAGCCAATTGTTCACGCTCTACCGGAACCCGAACCAAAGCTTGCAACTGATGTAATACCAACTCCTGCAACTATAATTTCTGAGGCTCCTATTATGACAGGAGTAATTAAATGGTACACCTTAGAGGAAGCCGATAAACTGTGTAAGGTAGCTCCCCGTAAGTTTTTCATTGATATGTACACCGATTGGTGCAACCAGTGTAAGAGAATGGACAGAGAAACCTTTACCGACCCAACCTTAGCCAATTACATTAACGATAATTTTTATCCTGTAAAACTTAATGCTGAAAGCAAATTCCCTATTACCTTTAATAACAGAACTTATCTGTCGCATCAGCGCACACACGATATAGCCATTAGCCTGACGAAGGGACAGCTTGTTGGTTATCCTACCTATGTAATATTAGACCAAAATCGCCAAACAGAGAAAATCTTCGTAGGATATATGGGCGTAGCGCTGCTATACCAAAGGATGGTATATGTTGGAGAAGGCTACAATGCTTCTAACGATAATGACTTTCATAGCCAATGGCCGCAAATAAAAGAAGCAACCGACAGGAAATATAAGCCTAAACACTAACGGACATCTATCGGGAAAGTCATTACCACGCCAAATTGATATACCGGAACGCGCCTTTCGAGCAAGACGGTATGCAAGTCGGATAAACGAACTGTCATCACTTCGGGAATACGATAACTTACGCGGCGGCCCTTATCTGTGTCGTTGGCATTGGTAGCTGAAAGTTTGCCGCTATCAGTTTGCACCAACTCTAATACGATTGGCCGGCCGGTCACATTGTCGCGCATCAGCAACCCTTGGCTTTCAGAAAAACGGAAAGCCACATACAGTTGTTGGGACTGTGCCGGGTCGGGAATCACCTCAAACCCTGCCGTCTGTGTGTCAAAAGATGATTTGCCTGTAAACAGGCTCAGGTACTCCTGTTCCATGCGATTGATTTCTTCAAGGGCTGCACGCATGGCATCACCGCTGAAACCATCACCATCGCCGGTAATCATTTCCATGCGACGTTTACGTAAAGTAAAAATCGCATTGGCGGTTTCTTCGGCACGACGTTCCATATTCTTTTCCACTACTTGACTTTGTTGCACGGGAACGCGCTCGAAACCGGATTCGGTTCTTACTGATCTATAAAAAGTGGTAGTTTCTTTTGCCAAAACCGGCTCATGCCCTCTGTCGGCAAATTGATGGTGGCGCGCCTTAGCGCCAAAACGCCAAGGGACAGAGGCGGCAGCATTATTTTCAAACATCGCAATCAAGCCCGTGGAAGTCATCGAGAGAAAATTCGAGGCAGACTTTGCATCTTTTAATGTTACCGTAAAAGTTTTAGCGGCATCGGCTTCTACATAATATTCCATTTCTAAAGATTTTAAACTGTAAGATACCTTATCCTCTACAGGAACCTCAAAGCCTAAATATTTAGGTGCAAATTTAGCATAGGGGCCGGCCGTAAACACTTCGCATATAGCTTCAGCATTAATTTTTATGGATGTTTTCGGCAAGGCATAAACCACTACTCCGGTGGGCAGTTGCTGTTGCGCCAAGGCAGTTAGCGCCACAACAAGCGATAATACTGTAATAACTGTTTTTTTCATATTGTTAACTGTTTAACTGTTCTACACGCTATTTGTTAGACCATTTTACCTTATCTCTTAAGTAAGGTTTCACCGGCTAAACACTACAAATTTACTACAATTATTTCAAATAACAATCTTTGTTTCATTTTGGCAAAGCTACCACTCTAACACTCATCTGAAAGGCAGGGAATACTACACTACGAATTTTTAAAGACGGTTATATTTTGTAAAGGTAGTAAATGTCCACGAATTATGCTAATTATCACGAAAACATAAACAATTTGTGGATAAAAATTACTATCTTTGCACGAAATAAGTGATTAATTATGTTTTTCAACAAAAAATGGTGCCTTATCTTAGCTGTATTTTGCTGCAATATTGTGAATGTTCAAGGGCAATCAGGAGGAGGCAATAATGAATATATTGCACAGCTTCCCAAGGTGATGCACCCCTCGCCGGAAGCTATGGCATTCATGCGTTACGGGGAAATTCCTGTGAGTTTAAGCACCGGCGTTCCGGAAATCAGTATCCCCATTTATACCATAAAAGCCAATGGTTTAGAAATTCCGATAAGTATATCCTATCATGCCTCTGGTATTAAAGTACGTGATATTTCCGGTGTTGTTGGTTTAGGCTGGGTATTAAATGCCGGCGGGATGATTACACAAACGGTGTATAGCTGGGACGATAGGGACGACAACGACCCGCTTGGCAATCATGATCTGAACACTCTGTTTTTTACATCAACAACTGAAGCCCACCATCTATTGGCAACAGATTATAATACCGGAAGCATTAACAGGAGGTGGGACGACTGCAAAAAAGGATACGGGAGTCTTTTTGATGGCATGGCTTTTTATCCAAATACCTACAACACTATTTCCGATCGGTTTTATTTCACCTTTAACGGGCGTTCGGGGGGTTTTCGTTTTAACATGGAGACTAAACTGTACGAAACGATACCTTACAGTTCGTTAAAAATAGCCCTTACTGCTGAAGGATTTCGAATTACTGACGAAAACGGATTAGTTTGGGTTTTCGAACAACGAACGGAAACAAAGGTTGTACACGTTGCGCCCAAAACGGTGTCGGCAAAAGAATATCATCTTATGGCCATTCTTTTCCCCGGGATAAATGATCCGGTAACATTCCAATATTCTCAGGGACAACCTTACAATACGAATAACAGTGTGGAGTCGGTATTTACGGGCATACGTCCTCAATTCAATTATTCTTCATCGGGAAATTCGGTTGAGTCTGTTACAGAAAGTATGCTGATCAACGATAAGACTTATAATAGCTTTAGTCAAGGGCTGCTCTCTACCCCTCTTCATTTGCAGGTCATCAACTGGCGCAATGTAAATATCGAGTTTACATATACGGCGGGTCAAAGCGGTTTGATGAAAGAACGCTTAACAGCCATCAGTGTGAAATGGGATACCAAAGAAGTTAGTACGGCGCATTTATTTCCCGAATATAGAGATTTTTTAGAAGGGGTACAAATTAATGATGAGATATATACCTTTCAGTATCAATCAGGAGTAGGAACGCTTCCAAATAATCCTTTGGAATCTTCGGAAGATTTTTGGGGATATTACAATGGGCCCTCACATGGTCAGGTTCCCTTTAGCTGGCAAGGTACTTATCCTTCCTTCACAAGAACTTATCACAACTTTAGAGAGGCTAATCCTAATTATAGCCAAGGCGGAGTACTAACAACTATAACTTATCCTACAAAGGGGAAGACGGTTTTTGAATATGAGCAAAATCGCGGATATAATGTGTACAAAAACATGAAAGAATACCAACCGGAGATTGATTATTTTGGCGGCTTGCGGATCCGAAAGATTAGTAATTACGACAACAGTGGTCGTATCAGTTGGAAAACTTATGAATATGAAGGCAGCCCCACGGTTACTATTACCCCCGAGCATTTTCGCACTACTAAGTTATTCTATTACATACCCAATAATGGTGCACAGCCGATTAGTTATTACCCTACAATATACGCTGCGGAAATAGGGAGTTTAGGTACAGACTATGCTTTTACGGAATTTGGGGCACAGCCGACTTTTTATCATAAAGTTACCGAATATTTCGGACACAGCACCATTAACGAAGGAAAGATAGAATACAAGTTTATTAGGGATACCTGTTATGATAATAAATGTAATCTCTCGGAACGGAATGCTTTTTTCTTTAATTATTGTGACAAGGGAGTAATTGCCCCCCTCTTGGAGTCAAAAAAAGAATATGCTAACAATCAAGGGAGCTATATATTAAAAAAAGAAACGCGGAATAGCTATTTTAAAAAGAATAAGGGAGATTTCATCACTGGGGTGGATGTTAAACACAATTATGAATTTATCCCTGCACTAAGCAACCTTATAACTCTTGCCGGTCTTACCGATCTTCGCAATAAGTATTACCAGGGTTTTTCTTTTTACAATATATATGCCTTACGCGATGTTATGCTTTTAGATTCGACGATAACAACAGATTACGCTAACAACGGACAGGCGATGACTACCACAACAACTTATCAATATGATAATAGCTTGCGGGTACAAACACCGATAGTAACAACAATCTTTACCACTACAGATACTATCAAGGAAGAGGTGAAGCATCCTTTCCATTATACAAGCTCAACATATACGCAAATGACCGCCGCCAATATCTTGACACCTGTCATAGCTAAGGAAAAATACGTTAACGGAACATTGGTTGCCACCATCAAAAACGATTATCGTATAGACGGAAATAAATTTGTGAAAGATTCTATTAGTGTTGCTAAAGGGAGTGAACCGTTAGAGTCGCGAATCAAGTACCATAACTATGACGGGTATGCCAACCCTTTGTATATATCGAAAGACAACCGGCAGCACGTAAGTTATCTATGGGGATATAAAGGCGTTTATCCGGTAGCGGAAATAAGAAATGCTACTTATAATCAGGTAAAAACCGGACTCTCCGGCACGCTTCCTGAAAGTCTGTCTGCCGCCGCAACGCCCAATATGACATTAATTGACAATTTGCGAAATCATTCCGGATTGGATGCTTCTTTGGTGAATACCGCTCAATTTTCCCCGCTGGAAGGTATTTCAGCCGCCTTTGACGCCAACAAAATAAAAACCTCATACGATTATGACAGGGGCATACTGACTACCGTTAAAAATAACGAAAATCAAATACTGCAGAAATATGATTACCAATTTGCCACGACAGCAACAGTTTTTCAACCTGCCGAAATGTCTTTATCTGCCAAAATTTTAGGTGCACCTTTTCTGCGTCATAAAAACACATCAGCGCTAACATTAACAGTTGCCGTATTCGACGGTTCCGACAATTATTCCTATTCCTGGTATTTAAAGGATGGCGTATATCGAGTCATGAACAGCCTGCTTAATTCATCTTCCAACCAGTATATTGTCCCGCCTCTTACTCCTTTCATCGGAGTTGTACAGGTAATTTGCAAGGTAACCGACAATAATACGGGAGAAGAAACAGAAGCCTCTGTTGTTTTTTATGTTGATATTAAATATTTTGAAGCACAGATTTTAGGTCCAAAGCCTTGTAACGACCTTTTTTGGTGCCCTGATCGTAATCCCAACCCGATTATAGACCCTTAAAATACTATCCCATTATGCCATTATTACGAAACATACTCTTCATTATTAATTGTTCATTGTTCATTCTTCCCTGTTTTGCGCAGCAACAGGTTACCATGAGTTATACCCGCGCTCGGACAATGACCGATGCCACCGGAAACAACTACATAGAGACCTACGAGTATTACGACGGCTTAGGTCGGCCTATACAAACTGTACAGAAGGGCTACACCCCTGCAGGCAATGATTTGGCTACTTTCCTCGAATACGACAGTCAGGGTCGGGAATCCAAACAATGGTTACCCGTACCGGTAAACAACAATACCGGCGCTTTTGTAATGCCTGTTGATTATCGTACTGCTGCAGAAGCCTTTTACAACGACGAGCGACCATTTACCCTGAAAATATACGAATCGGCACCCAACGGACGCCCCATAATAGGCTTTCCTGCCGGCGAAGGCTGGGTGGAGAACCCGAGCAACTACGAGTACCTGATTAATGACACGCCCATAGTTACCTGGCGGGGGGGCGCCAACAACAGTTTCACAGCCTATACCTACCCGCCCGGCAGTTTGTATATTTTCACCGAAAGCGACCCCGAC
>Ga0209737_10002354_pt1 | contig 13230 bp, 7 predicted proteins | sample TergutCu122P3_FD_187284 | JGI IMG/M metagenome (GOLD analysis project Ga0209737, IMG submission 187284) | Cubitermes ugandensis P3 segment gut microbial communities from Kakamega Forest, Kenya - Cu122 P3 (SPAdes) (version 2) | ecosystem: Host-associated > Arthropoda: Insects > Digestive system >... | reverse complement strand
AAGGCGGGGCAGAGCAGGGCTGGGAGACGCAGCAAGGGAAACACTGCGTGACACAGTGTCAGCGTACATTGAGAAGTAGTTTCTTGTAATCTTGTGAAGTGAGCAATGGCCGAACTCATCGCTCTAATTTCAGAGTCAGATTCCAATGAAGAAATGGACACGCTGATGCTATTATATCCCCCACAAACATGGCAGAAGTCGGTATGGATAAGCGAGTACACGAAAAAGAGAAAAATTCATGGTGAATTCGCTTTGACGTCAGAATTCTCTGCTAAACAGTTCGCTAACTACTTCCGTTTAAATCGAAGCCAATTCAATGCAGTTCTTAGGCTTGTGCAAAATTCTATCTACTCTGAAGTGTGTAATGCTCAAAAACCAATTGGAACGGAAGAAAAACTTGCTGTGTTCTTAATGTGTTTTATTTTTTATATTTAAATTGCTTACAAAAACATTACTTACAATTTTACCGTATTTCTTGGATTCTAAGCCGCACTTTTGTTGCCACTTTAGTATACCTGAAAATCGGGTGTGGTTTAGATTCGATGGTGTTTACATTTGCAAAGTTTTACCCGAGTATAATAAATGCATATAGGTAGGTGCTAAGTACAATGGACCTCTTAAGGAGATTTAAATGGATGTGGCACAGGCGAAAGCAGACGCAGAACTGTGCTGCCCTGCCCTACTTCTCAACTAGCACTGACATGGTCAAATACGTGAATCACAGAAACCTGCGCTGCTCTGCTCTCAACTATTAATTTGACAAAATTTAATAAAGACCAAGATTTGGAAATTTCTGCGGTTAAATTAAAGATTCTGAACACAAATATAATAGTTTTTTGTACTTATAGGGCGCCTACAGGTGATATAGACTATTTTTTGAAAAATATAGATGTAATATTAAATCGGTATTTCAAACCAAGAACTGAAATAATAATATGCGGTGACTTGAATATAAATTTTATGGATAATAAAAGCAATAATAAAATCCGTCTAGAGCAGGTCTTAAGCACATACAATTTAATGGGCATTGTAGACTTTCCTACAAGAATTACAGGTACTTCCAGTACCCTAATAGACAATATTTTTATTGACACCAGGAATACTTATACTGTAAAGCCCCATGTCAATGGAATCTCGGATCATGATGGTCAACTTTTAAAAATTTTTAAACTTGACAAATCTATATTACGAAACAATGGTAATTACCACAATGTAACTAGAATCATAAATGATTCCACATCCAGGGAATTTCAATATTTATTAAGCTTGGAATTATGGGAAGACGTATTTGCTGGAAATGATGTTGATATCATGTTTAATAATTTTTTAAATACCTATTTAAGATGTTTTTATACTACACATACCAAAAGAAGTATATCAAAACCCATTAAATCCCATACTGACTGGATAACACAGGGCATAAAAATATCGTGTAAAAGAAAAAGAGAACTTTATATACTATACAGAACATCTAAAGATAATTCACTCAAATTATATTACAAAAAATATTGTGCAATCCTAACAAAAATTATTCAGTATGCTAAAAAGCATTATTATAATAATATGATTCTTAATTCAAAAAACAAAATGAAAGCAACCTGGCAAATTATAAACAAAGAAAGAGGTACAAAGTTCACTAACAAGCAAATATCCTCTTTAACGATTAAGGACGTTACTATAACCAATCAAAGTATAATAGCCACTCAATTTAACAAATTTTTTACCTCGGTTGCTGATACTATCAGATATGATAAAAATATTGGTTCAACTACAAAGAATCAAGATTCAATGAAATATTTACACAAAGCATATACACATTCATTTACTCCACTTAGATGGGAATATGCAACTACATATGAAGTACAGCAAGCTATTAAAACTTTGAAAACAAAGAGTGCTTCAGGTTATGATGAAATATCTAATATTGTTATAAAATTAAGTGCCCCTTATATCATTTCCCCTCTTACCTATATCTGCAATTCAATTTTCAATAATGGTATCTTTCCGGATAGGTTGAAGTATGCTGTAGTTACACCCGTTTACAAAAAAGGTAGTAAACAAAACATTTCAAATTACAGACCAATCTCTATTTTGCCCTCGTTTTCGAAGGTTGTTGAAAAATTAATTTACAATAGACTTTATAAGCATTTTGAAATTAATGATATATTGACTCAAAATCAATTTGGTTTCAGAAAACATTACTCAACGGATGAAGCCGCTTTTTGCCTTATTGACAATATACTATCAGCATTAAATAATAGACAACGTGTAGGTGGTATCTTCTGCGACATACAAAAGGCCTTTGATTGTGTAAATCATAAAATATTACTTGATAAACTTTATTTTTATGGCATAAAAGGAAAATTTTTATCTTTAATAGAATCATACTTATCAAATAGATACCAAAAAACAGTGCTAAATAAAAATGACTATAATCAAAATTCTTCTGAGTGGCTTCGACTGAGCTGTGGGGTACCACAGGGTTCCATCCTTGGTCCCCTACTGTTTTTAATATATGTAAATGATCTTCCTTCTATAATTAACAGAAAGGATAGTATTGTCCTTTTTGCTGACGACACTAGTGCAATAATCACCAATAATAGAAGAGATGATTTCTTTGCACATGTAAATCAGTTTTTCAAAGACATTAATAACTGGTTAGATAATAACCTGTTAAATCTTAATTTTGGTAAAACTTATTTTGTAGAATTTACCTCTAAGAAACAGTGTAAATCTGATCTACAAGTGCAACATAATTATAATCATATAAACAATACAACACACACCAAATTCCTTGGTCTGATATTGGATGACACTCTATCTTGGTCTCAACATATTTTACACCTAACAAAAAAATTGTCTTCTGCATGTTACGCTATGCGATATATTAAATATTCGTTACCTTTTCACACATTGAAACTAATTTATTTTTCCTATTTTCATGCAGCTATGAGCTATGGTCTTATATTTTGGGGTTCCTCTCCTGGTGCCAATAAGATATTTATTTTACAGAAAAAAATCATTAGAATTATTTACAATGTAGGGCATAGAGAGTCCTGCAGAGACTTCTTTAGGAGGTTCCAAATTTTTACGCTATATTCACAATATATATACTCTCTTGTACTTTTTACAATCAAAAATATACATATATTTTCTGTAAATAATGAAATTCACAAGCATAATACTAGAAATTCTAATAATTTACACCCGACTATAGTGAAATTATCCAAGTACAGAAAAGGTCCTTATATGATGTGTGTCAAAGTGTTCAATCATTTACCCCAATTACTAAAAAATAAAATTGGACAACCTGTTTTATTTAGATCTTTACTCAGACGGTTTTTGTATCATCATTCCTTTTACACAATTCAGGAGTACTTTGATTGTAAAACTAACTGAGAAAACATATACAACCCTATTTTATTGGTGTAATTTTTATAAAACATACACATATCTATTATAATTGTAAGATGAATTCAATTGATGTATTAAATGTTCTTTCTTAGTTAAATTCTAACAATTGCCTTTGGCATGCACTTAAAAGTTAATGCATATGATATTATATTCTTAGTGTATACTCATGGACTATTTCCAGATCTTGTAAGATAATATGGAGAAATAAATGAATGAATGAATGAATGAATGTTGTGAGAAATTTAAATTTGGACGGGGCTCCCTGAGGATGGTGACAGTGGACACTGAAACAAGTTAGATCAGTAATAATATGTGATTTAATGTATACATTGTGGTGTATTACATAATTTTTTAAAGTTTAAGTTAATTTTTAAAGACTTGTTTCATATCAACATGATGAAATGCACAGTTAATTCAATGGGTATGGACAAAAAATTTACATGAATTAGTTCTGAATTTGTGTCTATATGAATAAAACTGCCCCTGATAGCAGTAGAGTCAAGTTTTGCTATAAAATAACATTGTCATGTGTCAATTTTCCTATAAGGCTGGGTAGGTTTCAATAAATATAGAAAATTTTTGTGTTGTTTTAATTTCTTGAGACTGAATAAATACTACTGCGTTTAGTTAGTATGCTACTATTTAAAGACTGTGGATTCAACTTATTTGTGACTCTGCCATGTTCATACTAACTGTTCATCACTAATACTTTCAGCTGTGTCATCTTCAATGTGTGGAAAGAGAAACATGAAAGCTGTAAGATGATATTGCTTTGACAATCTAACAAGTCACTGGTTCTGTTGTTATTTGCTAACCAGTCTGCAAATGCCCTTCAGCAAACTCTCTAACTACAGTGGTTTCCAGGGCAGAGCTGTCTACTTCCTTGAATACGGTGCAAGTTAATTTTCTTGTGCACAGTCATTTATTAAATTAAAATCTATGTAATGAAATTATCAAATCACTGACAACATGCTTATGAAACATATGGAACATCATATAATTCCATTTCAAATTTGCAGTCTTCTAGTCACTGTACATGTATTATGATTGGCTATTGCTGACAATTTTAGCAAAAGAACTGAATATGTGAAACATAGGACAAACCATTCATCATGTGCATACACACAAACAAACAAGCCAGCAACAGAGTAAAGTTTAATAAGTCACTGAGCATACTGCAAAATATTTTATTCCAACCAGGCAAAAAGTAAATCTAGGAAGGGTTCAGCCATCTTGGAGAATTATACAGCAATAGCTGAAATATGTACATGCATGCTGATTTGGGTGGGCAGTCACATTCAGCATTTACACAGGAAGGAAAAATGATTGTCCTGCCGTGGCTGAAAGATGGCAGTGAATGTGATTTCATTTTTAGAATTCATGCAAAATCTATCATGAAACATTTGATATTTATCAAACAGAACTGACAAAACATATCAATTGTGCAGGCAATACTTGCCATGCAACAATTTTTGATCTACTGTGAAATCATGTATGTTGTTCATTATGAGAACAGTTTGTCTTAGAAATAAATCTCCTACATGCTGTTCATTGGTTAAGCACAAAACATACCACAGAATTTTAAATTATGGAGCTACCCTGTTAACCGTAATAAAACAAAGGTAATTTATATTCATCAAAACATCGTCCATCTGAAAACTTTTCCAGACTATAAGAGCCTTGGTTTCTGTGTGTACTGAAGTGGCATTAACATCTTGGAAGTACAACTTCGGAAATACAGAACACCTTTCTTGAAGGTAGCGATATCTGTTTTTTAAGTAAATGCACATAAAATACAGATGAGGTAGACAAGTGGAATAATGAAGGCCATTCAATGGCAGTATAAGAGTTACTTATATGTGAGAATGCATAAGATACATATACTATAATTTACATAGTGTTCTAGTGCTGTCACTTGAATATTTTCTACCTGGAAATTCATGAAATTATGATACTACAGTTTTTGTAATATATAATGTGTAAAATAAACTATAAATATACTCTTCCTATTTATTTCTTTACACTTGAGATATAATTTATGCGCGTATTATTCTGTGGTAAAAGAAGGTAAAATTACCACAGAGTGTTTGCTTCCACTTGTAACTACAGACAGTACCTTTTATTGTCCCCTCAGCATGGCAGCTTTATTACATAGGAAGCCGGCATCCATGGGGACAAACTGTGGCAACTGCCTTGCCTGGGGGGTGAGAATCTCTGCAGATGGATATTTGAAACTTTTGCAGCAAAGATATTGCAGAAAGAACTAATAACTTTTTGGTACCTCACCGCTATGCCCAACATAATTCCTAATTAAAATAGACAGAATAAATGTATATTATTTGGTAAGTAAGGCGAAAACTCACAGCCTACCTCTAGCAAACCACACCTGGAAGCAAGTGTAATTACAAGTCATTTTTTGTTCAGAGCTGAAACTATATTATTAAAAATCATGCTGTGGTTTACACAGACTGGTTTACATCTACAGAACACAATATCCTGGTTCTAATAACGTTAAAGAATCCAGAAGGTCAGTGTTCACAGATCCATCTTCCTGCAATTGTGTGCAAGTTTCAAACCAACTTGTGGTCTGAGGTTAAAAAACTAACTGAACTGAAATAAGCAGCGCCCTTCTTAATAGGCTATAAGTTCATCAGCTGGTTAAGAAATTGCCTGCATTTTATGGAACCTGAAAATTCATTATCATATTCATAAAAGACCACCACTTGTCTCCTTTCTGAGCCAGATGAATGCTGTCTACATACTGCCATCCTAATCCTTTAACAACCATTTGCATATTATCCTCCAAACTATACCTAGATCCTCCAAGTGGTCTTCTCTTTAGATTTCCCAAATATGCTGAACTATCTGCATTAAAAATGTGTTACTGAAAAGGAATGATCTGCAAACTGTTAATTTATTTTGCACATATGTATGATACAATAACTCACAGTTCCCATTTGTTAACTAAAACTTTCAATGGAGAGTGGACCTGAACTAACTTCACATTGTTTGGATTCTGAAGCTAACGAATTTCAAGTGAACATTTTTTATATTTCTGACTAGTAACTGTACAAATAAGTCATTCACCAAATGGCACAGTTATTAATGACTGTGCATTTCATATAGTGTGCTAAACAAGTTAAAAAATCATTATATTAATTTGCTCTTTAGCTACAAAAAATTTACAGTTGAGCAGTTTGAGTTCATGAATGTCCAAGCTGTGATGACAGAATGGAAATCATGTTCTGAATACTTGTAGTGAACCTCTATTGCACATTAATATTTTCTATGGTAACAAGGCAGTATTATAGCCTTTAATATGAGCAGAATTAACGTAAATGCAGTGCCCACGGATACAGAACAATTATTGAGAATGAAACATCATTTTTTACATGAATAAATTAATGAAGATTTGATACACACAAATTCTCTCATTAATAAGGAAGTTTATTTTCAAGGATCAAGGTGAAAAATAACTAACATAGGCCTATTAGACACACTTTGCTATCAGCAACTGGAAGAATTTAGAGATTCAAATGAAGAAGCCAATATGGGACACTTCATTATCTTTTGATACACACAGCACATAAATATAATCTAATTCACAACAGACTACTTAAATGTACACATATAAGAACTATATTTCAGCAGCAACACTAAGACTAAGATCTTCAGTTATTTAATCTAGACAAAAGAAGAGGTGTGGCCTCCCTGTACTTATTCATTCTTCAGCCAGTATCTTCTGCAGGCCAGATGATATCACTGACAGATGCTAAGTTTGTTCTTTGTTCAGAGATTAAAGACATTGGCTAAGACTTTAAGGTGGGAGACTAAAACATCAACTGGTATAGATTTAGGCCAATAAAATGAGACTTATGTTGTATGTATGGACAGAAAGTGAAGAGCTGGTAGTAACATAAACACAAATTGCTCAATAAGTAAGTCAAGGCGCCTCAATCTGTAAGGCGACTCACCATGAGGTGTGTTTCCAACACAAATTTAGCACATTAAATACAATACTTACGTCCCAATCTGCAGAGGTAATTAATGTTTGAGCATACTGCCAGCAAATAAATGATAACTTCCCCAAATAAATATGAATGTCAGTCAGCACAACATACACGTTGTGTTGACTGGCAGAGGCATTCCTTTGTATTTGATAATGCAACTTGGATGTCCCACCTTAAAGATAAGGTCTCTATATTCACAGATAAAACTACTGGAAAGGGCATGCAGAATAGCACCATTATGAGTGGCATAATCTTTTTCAAATTTGTAGATACAAAGAGAAATATTTAATATTCTGTTACATATGGTTTGATATTAATGCAATATAACACAGAGATCAAATTCCTTGTTCTCCTAGGTCAATAGAGATCATAAAATATAAATGTGCTTAAATTTATACTAATATCTGTGACAACACTGATCAAAACTTATAACCAGTATGAATGTAAACAATTAAAAATCATTCTTGTACTCTTCTCTTGCACAAACTGCATTCCATTTTGTTTTATCAAAGCCTTTCAAGTGTGTTAGAAAGGAAATTTATGTCTTACTTTAATGACATAAATAGCATTAAATAATGCCAGCATCACTTTCCAAGACAGCTCACATCTGAATACAGGTTTTTTCGGTATCTATCATCAGAACCTATGAACATTATTACCTTAATGATATTTTCAAAGTTAAATATGTCTGCTACAGTCACCGTCTATGTATCTTTTCCTTCAGTGTCTTCTATCATTAGAGGGTGGCATGGCCATATAGATTAAAATTACAACTAATATTTCAGTATGTTTTAAGTAATTTTATTTCTTCTCTTAGTATCTTACTAACTATGAGGATCTGTTACTCACTGTTACCACCTTAACTCTGGACATCATAGTTGTACCAGTCTTTGACCACCAGTACTCTGCCTCAAGCTCCCTTATGTCTTGTTTTTATTTTCCTTTTGGAGCAGACTTTTTAATGTGTGTAGGTTTCTCTGGGTAACTAATGGATACCTAGCAATGGTTTCAGCAAGAGAAGCTTTTGTCTTTAGAGGTTTACAGGTGCTTATATTGGTGAGGAAAGAACACAACATTAGGGACTGAAGGTAGTGGAAAATCACTTGATGCATTTCATTGTGGACAATCAAATTTGGCAAGGTTGTGAGTTCTTAGTACTACTCACAGGCAGGCTCAAGAATTGATTTTGAGTCCTAGTCTGGCTACAAAGGCCAGACATTTGTTCTTTAATAGGACACATTCCAGGGACATAATACCCTGAGGTGACATCTTCACTTACTGAGGCTAACCAGTGGTCCCTTATGTACGAGGTGTGAAGCAGAGGATGAAACCTTGGGCCTCGTTTTCTGTGAGTGTGATGCTTTGGCTGCACTCAGATATGTATATCTGGGCTCCTTTTTCTTGGATCCAGAGGACATTAAGAATCGAAGTCTGGGGGCCATATGGAACTTTAGCAAAGGAACAGGGCTCTCCTGAACTGATATCAGATTATGAGGCACAAAGGGCCCGTTTTTAAGGCCTAGGTGCATCGGGACCATAAGGGCTCAAACCCAGTTGCTAATCAATCAATCAACTGTGGACAATAAACTTTCATGGAATACACTAATTATCTGATATACACAAATGAATTAAGCTCTTAATAGTCTTACCAACCTGCTGGATTAATTTAATTTAATCAGAAACGTAATTAGTGATGGTTGAGTCATTAACAGTACAGAGCCAGTGTTTAAAACTAGTTAAGTTTCGAATGTTTCTGATTCATACCTGTGAAGTCAAATATCACGGTCTCAACTGCTCTAACCAAGTCCATGTCACAAATATCCATCTTATGGCAGTCACATATTTTGTGTATTCTGGGATATAATGCCATTTAGTCTGATGCACAAACTGCAGGGGTATTATACCCCAGAAGACTTTCATATTTACTTTCACGAGATCAGCACATATCACACAGCAATTGTCTACAATGAAGCTATTTCATGTAGTATGTATCTACTAAAATACATAGAATCATATTCAAGAAAACAACGGTCTTCCTATTCACTGTTGTGAGCAGCTCAAATTTGACACATACTTATTTCAGATTTGAAATATGAATATTACTTACTAATTGGTCTGGTAATGTGCTGGTTTTGTTGTGGTTGGAAAAACAATAAGCTGTAAAAGGGTCATTATAAACTTATCCACTACTCAGCCAAAATAAAATTTTGGACATGAAGCAGTCTACAGACCATTCTCTATACATCGTCATGTAATGCTCCAATGAGAGGTCGAAGAAAACTTACACCCTTTCAATCACAGACCATTTAAACCTGTCCACTAAAATTTAACCAAAATCACACTTCGATTCAAGTTTTATATGTATACAACTTCAGTTAAAGCTACCAAACTGGAACTGTTCACTGGATGTTTGTAGTAAATAATGCATGTCAGTTATCATTACAGTTTCTGTTTTGATGGTAATCTGATAAGCTTTCCAAACCACAGGCACACTGCCTCTGTCACTTAAATTTTAATCAACTAAGAGTAACTTGGGTTTCCTCTGTTTTGGGATTAGCAAGTGTGGTTTAAAAATTATGATATTTTATGCTAAGGTTGCTAAGCTGATCACACAATTTCCCTCATTTTATGGGTACAAAGGGATCATTTCTATATTTATAAGAGTCAAATTTTTGTACTGTATGTGGAAGAGAACACTTTGATATTATCTTTTACTCAAGACAAATTTGGAACCCTTCATAACCTTACATGTTTTTCAGTAATCTAGTTTTGGAGTTTAAGGTGAAAATTTATTTTTACACACTGTCACTGTATACTGACAAAAACTTTAAAGCTTTTATAAAAAATAAATTTTTTCATTCCCTCTTTCTTACTAATAATAATACTTGAAAATATCATCTTTTTCAAATACAATTATTTTGAATTCTGGAACACGAGTTTATACTTATTCTTAATGGTGCTACTGGATATGTAATTTGTACATAATCATATTCAGGTCACTGTAGTGAATATTAAATTCATATTTGCTGCTTGCTCTTTCAAGTAGTTACCATCAAACAGGTTTTCCTACCACAAACCCGAGAAATTTTCTTGTTTTCAAATACCACATATATGACCAACAAATTTACCTTTACTCTAATTACCATAATAGTTCTAGATACCTTGTATAAACTGTACTGTTCCTGGTAATATCATTCGGGGTCCATGGAAACAAAACTGAGAAGATTACATTAATACTTATTTTGAAAATCAATATTAGGCCATCGTTATTCAAGTCAAGAGTGTTAAGAGATGGATATCTGTCATGAAAGGAGACTTGAACAGGAATTGTATATAACAGTGATTGTATGATCTACATTACTGTCAGTGTGTTATATATAAAAAAGAAATGGAAAAGTACATAGGCATACTTTCTGTGACATTTTAACCATGCAAGCAATTATTCAACTACCTATTATATTAGACGGTGAGCTGCTGAAATGGTGCTGAAATTGCTGTATTTTAATGCTATTAAAGTTTATTAATGTGTGGAAAACATGTAATAAGTTATGAAATTCCAATTTGATTTGTACCATACAAAATAATGCTGAAGAACATCTTATTACACACTATAACTTAATTATTTTCCCTATGAGGAAATTTCTAAAATACTGACCTACAGCAACACCCCAGTAAATGAAGTGAATAGTGTTAATGTAACATTTTGAGCTGGATGCCCTTAAAGAGTCTGATATGAACAATAAAAATTAGAATGCTGGTGTTTTACCTTTTCCAGGAAATTGCAGCCCGCAAAACTATTGCAACAACACATATTAAACAAAAATAATAAGCTTTAAAAGTGGAAAAAATGGCAAATAATTAAAACTTTTTCTGCAAATGAGCTCCTACAATAGCAAAATCTCTGATCTACAAATCCATTGCAACACAGTGACTTAGTGTAGGGTGCTGCGTTGTGGTTGCAGGCTATATCGTCTCTTGGCCATACCTTGAGAATCCCTACGTACTGCAGCTTGTTGTGGAAGGCCAGGGGATCCTGATGGAGGACCCATGCCTGTCACATCAGAGAGTGCTGACAAGGGCCTTTCATCAATTGGTGTGGTCACGCCTCCCTGGCTAGACACACTAGAATGTGATGTTGTCTTTGTCATGGCTGGACGACAGAATGCCTGCAAGCATTACCGTGATATCTCATTTCAGACAGTGATAAATTTAGTTATTACAGCGTTGTTTTCATGGATAAAATTGCTAAGCATGTTGAGGTTAGATAAATTAAAACTTTCCATACAATAAGAAGAAAATTCTTAATTTTGAATGAAGAAAAACACCATAACCTAACTAGATAACAAAAATAGTAGCATGAAGATTACACATGTTGGACTTTATGGTAGAAACTGGAACTTACATTTTTAATACGACTTTCTTAATGTGTAACTCTCTGCTGAGTAGTGTAAGTGTGACTACATGACACATTCATTAAATGTATTTTAAAACTTTTCTGCCTAATAACCCAAAACCCACAATTAAAAAAAAATAAAATAAAATCTTATAATGGAGATAAAACCAGCTGCCATGTTTCTGATTACTGACTAAAGCAAAATTCCAATTTACAACCTGCTATCAAGTAGTAATTAAAGCAGAACAATTTTCACAGAAATACTGGCAGAGCTACTTGAAATTCTTGTGCAACTTATATTCCAAATAAAAAGATGGCCTTTACCTTTGTCATTGTAAACTGAAAATTATTTATGAAGTTTCTTATTATCTACATTTTTGCTCAATATTAGTGAAACACATACTAAATATTTTTAAACAAATACTTGGTGTCATACATCGCAGAATGCAACCAAAAACTGTACATAGGGAAAAGTGTCACTGACCATTTTAAATTTTAAATTTGATTTTAATAGGCTCACCAAATATACATGATTGTCCCTAAAAACTAGCAAATTTCAACTATCTGTACCTCAGTGGGAAAACCTTTGTGGGTCCACATTAACATGAATTTCTTGACTCAGTCTGAAACCTTGAATATTATTGTTTAAACACACTGTATGCAACATAAAAAAGCAGCAATTTTCTCCCAGCATATACTCTTCAGACATCATGCACACACATAATAGACTTCATATAGACACTCTCACTAACTCAGCTACGATTCTGTTCTTATCTACTCTATGACATTCAGTACTAATTCTCTCACTAATGCAACATGTATATGCTGATTTCACAAGTGGCAATTATGGTATCCCTATAACAAAACTGTGTTTACTTGCAAGTAGGGACTAGAAGTAAACAACAGACATTCTTCATCATTAATTTATTTATGGTGTATATAATGACACTTTCAGTAGACGAGATTACATAGTAACAAATTATTCGATAATCAGGGAACAACGAATGGGTAAGAATGTAAAAGGAAATGGTCATGGCTTCACTTGAGGAACCATCTTGAAATTTCTTCCTGGAAAACCACGAAGTCCTCACTCATGATAAATGTCCTCTAGGCAGAGATCTGAACCCAGTACCTCTAAGATAGGAAACAAGAGTGCTAACAAATTTACTATGACATTCAATGCACACAACTTATCTACTTTGGGCAGCATTTCTCAAAGCACAGTACACATAAACTGTGGTGTACCTTTCAAGGCACCAAGGGCTACTTAAGAAAATTTGTGTAAGGGCTGAAACCATGATACTGCAAACTTTAAATCAACTTCTTTGCATTATCATTTTATTCTAGAACGTATACAAAACAATAACTTTCATTTTATGTGGATATAAAAACACTCCTCATCTGTAAAAATAC
>Ga0209737_10002353_pt1 | contig 13235 bp, 11 predicted proteins | sample TergutCu122P3_FD_187284 | JGI IMG/M metagenome (GOLD analysis project Ga0209737, IMG submission 187284) | Cubitermes ugandensis P3 segment gut microbial communities from Kakamega Forest, Kenya - Cu122 P3 (SPAdes) (version 2) | ecosystem: Host-associated > Arthropoda: Insects > Digestive system... | reverse complement strand
AAACAGATAAACGGTTTGGCGTAGATTATTCTGGAGATTGGAAAAATAAACCTTGGCGTTATTTTTTTTAGATACAAATAGAGCTATCTTACATTAAAAACTGGTGTTGTAATTATGAAATATTTTGAATCTTCACCAATTTCGTTTTTCATATAATATTTGACGACAAACTGTTGTTTCTTTGAACGTGTAGGTTTACGCTTAATCAACAAATAAAAGCGTTTTGGCGCTTCATAAGGAGAATTTTTATTGTATTCATCAAGTGTTTTCCAACTGTTTTGCCCACTTGTTGTATATGCAAAAATTTCAACTATATCACTCAAATTATCATTTTTGTTATGTGTTTCGTCAAAATCATAATTGCTTGAAATGAAAATTTTATCCACTAAATCTCTTGTCCCGGCATAACCATTTTGTTTTACGATACAGGCAAAAACATCAGTTGTAAAGTTGAAACCATTCCTTAAATTGTTTTTTGAATGAAATATTAAGGATGTATCAGGCGCTTCAAAGTACATTGCTAAACTGTCACATGGATATATGTTCTTTTCATAATTCTGATCAACAATTTCCCACATCAACTTTTTTGATTTTAGATTAACCCAATATAAATCAACATATTTGAATGCCATATTCTGCATTGAAAAGTATGGTTCACGGTGCAACTCCAAACTATCACATTTATCGGTGCAACTGAACTGAACATTAAAAAGCATTAAAAAAACAAGCAATATTTTTAATTTGAAAAACTTCATTTTGCATAATTATTTTTTAATAATACGTTTTTTTATTACTTTTGTTTCAAAATTTCTTAGATATTTTTGTTATATAAAAAAAAAATGATGACTTTCGAACAAATCATGACTGGACTTAAAAGTCGCAAATATTACCCAGTATATTTTTTAACGGGTGAAGAACCATATTTTTTAGATGCAATTTCAGACTACATTTCCGAAAATTTACTTTCTGAAACTGAAAAAACATTTAACCAGGTAATCATGTATGGTAAAGATTCTTCAGTATATTCAGTACTCGATGCTGCAAAACGTTTTCCTATGATGTCATCCTTTCAGGTAGTCATTGTTAAGGAAGCTCAAAATCTGAAGGAAATTGATAAATTGCAATTTTATCTCGAAAAACCTCTTAAATCCACAATTTTGGTAATTTGTTATAAAGATAAGATTGACAAACGTTTAAAACTTTTTAAAAATATTGAAAAAAGTAAGGATATTGCTTTTTTTGAATCTAAAAAATTGTATGATAATCAGGTACAGACTTGGATAAACAATTTTTTGTCTGAAAATGGTTTATCAATTGTTCCAGTTGCAACATCTTTACTTACAGAATATATCGGTACTGAATTGAACAAAATAGTAAATGAATTAAACAAATTAATGATTTCACTTTCGCCAAATGAAAAAAAAATCACTATTGAACATATCGAGAAAAATATTGGAATCAGTAAAGATTACAATGTATTCGAATTGATTAAAGCGATTGGTGAAAAGAATATTTTAAAGGCCAACTGCATTATTAACCATTTTTCACGAAATCCAAAATCAAAGGAAAATGAAACAGTAGATGTAGTTCGCTTTTTATATTCCAATTTTTTTATTAAACTTCTTAAATATCATTACCTTACTGATAAAGGTCAATCTACTGTAGCTTCTGCGCTTGGTATTAACCCTTATTTTGTTAAAGAGTATGAATTTGCATCGCGCAAATACCCGGCTCCAAAAATTATTCAAATCATTTCCATTCTTCGTGAGTATGATCTAAAGGCTAAAGGTGTCGGTAATTATTCTGCATCTAATGGTGATTTGATGAAGGAAATGATTTACAAAATATTGCACTAAATTTCTGATGATTCAAAAAGATGCCTGTAACAAAAAAACGGTTGGAATTTTTTTTAAATCAGGTAATCCTTGTTTCCATTGAATAATACTCTTTGTTAAAATTTTTTCATAGGGACTTGTTATACTGGCTGCTATTGTTAGTTTAGTTTCTGGATTGCAACAATTGATAATATCTTCCAATAAACTCATATTCCGGTAAGGTGTTTCAATAAATATTTGTGTTTGCTGATACATTTTTGAACGTTTTTCTATTTCATGCAAGTAAGATATTCGTTCGTTTTGTTTTACAGGGAGATATCCAATAAAAGAGAAAGATTGTCCATTAAGGCCTGAGGCAATAAGAGCTAAAAAAATAGACGAAGGACCTGTTAATGGTACAACAGTAATACTATTCGCATGAGCCAAACGAACAATTTCAGCGCCTGGATCCGCTAAACATGGTAATCCAGCTTCTGACATTAATCCTGTATCTTCATTGAATATATAATTCAGAAGTAAAGATTTTTCTCTTGTTGTTGTATGTTCATTCAGTTCATGAAACTGCAACTGATCAAACTTAACCGGATGACGTATTTTTGCTAAAAATCTTCTTGCCGTTCTAATGTCTTCTACAATAAACTGTTTTAAATTATGTATGAATGTAATAACCTCATCTGGTAATACCTTTTTTATTGTATTGTCAAATATGGGAGTTGGTACAAGATATAATACAGACATTTTTACTATCTTTTATGTGAGTTTTTCATCATTTTTGCTACTTTTGATTTATCAGTCATTATCCTCATCATTTTTCTGGTTTCATCGAATTGTTTAATGAGTCGGTTCACCTGTTGAATATCTGTTCCACTTCCTTTTGCAATGCGCAAACGACGACTACCATTCAGTAATGCTGGATTAGTTCTTTCACTTGGCGTCATTGATTGAATGATTGCTTCAGTACTCTTAAATGCATTATCGTCAATGTCTAAATTTCGCATGGATTTGCCGACTCCCGGAATCATTGAAGCAAGATCCTTCAAATTTCCCATCTTTTTTATTTGTTGAATCTGACTGATGAAATCATTAAAATCGAACTGATTTTTTGCAATTTTCTTTTGCAATTTTCTTGCTTCCTCTTCTTCGTACTGTTCTTCCGCCTTTTCAACTAACGAAACAATATCTCCTTTTCCTAGTATACGATCCGCCATTCGTTCAGGATGGAAAATATCAAGCGCTTCCATTTTTTCACCAGAACTGGTAAATTTTATTGGTTTATGTACGACTGACATTACTGAAATAGCTGCACCACCTCGTGTATCTCCATCTAACTTGGTTAAAACTACACCGTTAAAATCTAAACGATCATTGAATTCTTTTGCAGTGTTAACCGCATCTTGACCTGTCATTGAATCTACTACAAACAAAATTTCCTCCGGTAAAACTGCTTTTTTTATTGCGGAAATTTCATTCATCATTTCATGATCAACCGCTAATCGACCTGCAGTATCTATTATTACCGTATTGAATCCGTGCATCTTTGCATGTTTCTTTGCATTTTCAGCAATTAATACAGGATTTTTATTTTCTTCTTCAGTATAAACGGGTACATTTACTTTCTCTCCTAAGATTTTCAACTGCTCTATTGCAGCTGGACGATATACGTCTCCGGCTACTAATAAAACAGAGCGTCCCTTTTTTGTTTTTAGATAGTTTGCCAGTTTGCCGCTAAATGTTGTTTTTCCTGACCCTTGTAATCCAGCAATTAGAATAATCGATGGGTTTTCCTTCATCGAAATTTCCACTGCTATACTACCCATTGTCGCTGACAATTCGTCACGGGTTATTTTTATTAGCATTTCACTTGGCTTAATTGACTTTAGGACATTCATACCCAAAGCTTTTTCCTTTACCTTATCAGTAAATTCTTTAGCTAACTTAAAATTAACGTCAGCATCAATCAGTGCTTTACGTACTTCCTTTAAGGTTTCAGCAACGTTAATTTCTGTAATTCTACCTTCGCCTTTTAATGTTTTAAACGCACGCTCTAATTTGTCTGTTAAATTATCAAACATATCAATTAATTTTTTATATTTATAAAAATTTGAAAGTACAAAAATACAAAAAAAGTCATTAATTTAAATTTTTTTTATAATATATTATTTATATTTTAAATTTAAAATAAAATATGATGAATATAATATGTAGTTGACAATATTGAAAAGTAGTATTGAAAAATTTGCATTTTTATTTTTGAAATTTCTACCAACAGATGATCAACACAGTATATTTCAAAAACTGATTAATAATCAGCAATTCGAAAAAATATCAACAAATATCAGTTTACGTTTTTCACATCAAGATGTTGATATTTTTTATGGCAGTTATTGTGTATGACCTGTTGATATTTTTTTGATAAAACAACTCAAAAAGATTTGGAAATTTGAAGATATTGATTATAAGATCAGTAAATCTATAAAAGCAAACTTTTGACATGAAAATTTTTCATAGGTTATGAACATCAAATGAACACAGTTTTTAACTTGTTACAAGTATTCAAAAAAAATTTGAAAAGAAGGTAGAGTGAATTGAAAATATTTTTTAAAATGTGTCACTATTGGAGGATTAATTCAATGCAAAATGTGTCACAATTGGAGGATTGGTTAAAGATAAATGTCATAATTAGAGGATAAATTAATACAATATGCAATTACTGGACAATATTAGATGATCATTAGTTATATGTGTCTAAATAAGAGTATAACCATCACTTTTTGTTGCAAAAATGGTCTTGATTGTTTAGAAACGTTGTAATATTTTTGCGTTTTTAATTTTATACCAATTATAAACAATATAGTCTAAAACATGATAACCAACGAGTATTTTGATCAATTGACAGAGCAAATAAGACTGTCTTACGCCCATTTGTTGAAAATGCATATACAGTATTGCATAAAATACAAACATTTCAAAAACAAGATTTGTGATGATGAAATGAAAATAGACTTTCAACAGATTGAACAGATTTTCTTCAATGAAAACAATAAAATCAATTGGGCATCTATTCGTCCATTGATGCCTCCGAAAATCGAAGGAAAAATCAAAAAAGAGTTTAACAAACTCAATATTAATGAGATAAGATTGTGTTGTCTGATTCTTTTCAATGTACATAGTAAAAATATTGCAGAAATACTGCCATACACTCAAAAATCAGTACATTCCATGACACATAGAATAAAAAGAAAAACCGGAATAAAAAAAATAAAGGAAGGATTTAAAAAATTTATGTTGAATGATATAATAGAAAATACTCAACATTGAAAGGTATAAGCTTTACCATCTGAAATTCACTTTGTATTCAGCCGTATTTCCTTTGTAGTCTGTTACTTTTAACTCGAGTGTGTGCTGTATGTTTTTCGTCAGTCGACCAGCGTCGAATCTGTAAAAAAGAGAATTGTTTTTGGCGTCGTATTCAAAAAGCGCCCACTGGCCATCAATCCAACCATTGTAGGTGTTGACGCCAGAAAAATCGTCTGTAATTTTAAACCTTATATCTTTTATACCTGCCATGTTGGCGCCGTTTCTGATATTGAGTGGTGTGATACGTGGTGGAACTGTATCCACACCAATGGCAAACACCCCAAATACACTCGAACTGCCCCGTACCGTGCCGTCACGGTATGTTCCGCCGGCAGAAGAAAGCCGGCCAACAGAATCAATCTTTACAATTAAAGCTTTTTCCCGCAAGCGTTCCGGAAGACTGTCAGCCGCTATTTCGATAGTCATCGCCTTATGCAAAGGAGTGCCGTCGTGATGAATTTTGTATGCCTTTGAATAGAAACCTTTAGGATTTTTCGAAACAGAACATGAAAAGTGGATATCATCGTAAAGCGCGTCAGCAGGAATTACTACACGCAAACCATTTTTCGAGTGCGTAAACTCCCTTTGATACATAACCCTGTACATTCCAGTTGTTTTCACTATTTCAGAAAGGTAGGACATAACAGGTGCTGCGTCTATACCCGGTGCATGCTCGAATGAAAAATTAAGACGCGAATTGTTGCCATGAAAGTCGCTAACAACTACTAATGCAGTGTGACTTGCCGCATGCGGGAAAGATATGACCCCACGGTTAATATGCATGTCATAAACGCTCAACCGGTTGTTCGGCTCAATATACATTCGATTGAAACGGACACGATTCTTTATGTAATAGTCATAGTCAATCAGACTGTTAATGTATCGAGTTTCATCGAATGAAAACCGGTTCATAGTCTGCGAAAATACCATAGTGTTGTCTATCTGCATTTTGATGCTGTAGGGTCCACAACGCATGGACGAACCGGTAATCAGATCGTGGGTAACTATTCCGAAAGCAACCTTTCCGGTAATCTTCAATTTTTTGCCTTCTGAAATCCGGTAACTGGTTCCTGATTTTTCAAGATTAAGAATTAGTTTATCCGTAGAACCGTTTACGGTACTTCCTTCACCAATTGGATAAATGGCCAATTGCTGAATGACAGGGGATATATTATCCTTTATCCCAAACCCAAAAAGGAACGGATTAATGGTTTTTTCAGTTTTGGTATCGCGAACTTCGAAATGCAGATGCGGGCCGCCAGAACTTCCCGTATTTCCTGAAAAAGCAATTTGTTCTCCTCGTTTCACAGGAAAAAGTGTTGAATCGGGAAACAAATTCACGGAAAAACGTTCCCGCTGGTACTGCTGCTGTTTGACATACGCGGTAATATCGTCGTTGAAAGCGTCCAAATGTCCATAAACCGTAGTGTAGCCATTTGGATGGGTGATATACAGCGCATTACCAAAACCGCTGGGCGAAACCGAAATACGTGATACATAACCGCGCTCGCAAGCGTAAACCATGTGCCCGACAACCCCCTGTGTACGGAAATCAATGCCCGAATGAAAATGGTCTGATCTTAATTCTGCAAAAGTTCCTGAAAGTGATACCGGAAGGTCTAAAGGACGGCGAAAACCCGTATCCAACTTTTGCCCGTAAACGTTACAAATAACTGAATAACTTAATAACTGAATAACTAAAAACCAAAACCTGAATGCCGCAACCTTCAACGAAGTAAAATACAAAACCATTTATTTCTTCTTTTTCTTCCTCAAATTCAAAACATCTCCAACCCTGAGTTGCGTATCCACATCCATCCGGTTGAGCGTATACAAACTTGACATTTTAACGGCATATTTTTGAGATATAAAATGCAATGTTTCGCCCTCTCTAACTGTATGCGTTTCAAAGCCTCGTTCGGCCTTCCGGCGTTTAGGCTGAATATATACAACCTGACCCTCATGCAGTTCGTCTGATGCTTTTGCATCATTATATCTGGGCAGTTGCCATGGCATCATGTCCATTACATTACTCAATGAGGTGTAGGTATCACCTTCCCTGGCTATGATGAAATTTGTCCGGTTGTATTCCCTTACCGGATATCTGGCGATATTGAATGATGCGAAATCATCCCATGCATCCATTACCCGATTGGGGTTATATCTTGGATCATAGTTGGGAGGTCTCTGGTACACAACTCTGTTGGGTACGTATACGTCCATGTCAAATAAATACAGAGAATAACGCTCAATCAGGTTGATCAGCGCCTGTGCATATTTCGGATCGGTGGCGTAGCCGGCTTTGCGCAACCCATGCGCCCAACTTTTGTAATCGGTCGACTTGTATTCAAAAAGAAATCCGTAACGACTGCGGCTCATCAGAAAGTCAGTATGGTCGAAGTACGACTCCTGAGCATTTCTGTATTGACGGAAACACTCGTTTTTATGATCGTCGTCGTGGAAAATCTCTTCGCCCTCCCAACCATGACATTTAATCCCGAAATGGTTGTTGGCAACAACGGCTAACCGGCTATTTCCGTTTGACGACTCAAGCATCCCCTGTGCCAGTGTAATACTGGCCGGTATACCGCTTCGCCTCATTTCGGAAACAGCCAAATCCTTCCATGTATTGATGTATTCTTCAGGGCTGATTCTTCTCTGCGCGAGCAAATCTGGCGTCGCAACACAAATCAACCAACAGGCTATGACATAACAAATTCTCATCTCATGTAATTTTTCGAACGGCAAAAGTACAAAAACAATTATCAAATATTGCATGATTATTGTAACTTTGTGAGTTTATTTTTAAAATCGTTCGATAGATGAAACGTTTAGTTTGGATATGTATTGCAGTTGGTATGTTACACGCATGTAAGCCGCATACGGGGTACACCATCAAGGGTGAATTGTCAGGCGCCAATGGTATGACGATAACACTGAAAAAAATTACCGCTGATTCCGATGAACCGGTGATGTTGGACAGTTGCATCGTCAAGAAAGGAAAATTCAAGATGATGGGAACGCTTGAATATCCTGAATACTGTGTTCTTTATGCCGGCGATTTTGGCCCGTTACTGTTGATTGTGGAAAACACGGTGATCGACATTGACATCAACCTCAAAAACATACAGGATTCGAAGATTTCAGGTTCAATGGAAACCGATTTTCTGGTGGAATTTAGTGATAGTGTTGCAAAAATGGACACAATGCGACGACAACGCATTGAATACATGAAGCAATTTGCCGCGAAAAATCCCGGCAGCATAGTTGCCGCAATGGTTGTAAACAATTATCTGATATATCATTTAGACTCCGAAGAATTGGACACATACATCGAAGGAGTTGACACATTGAATTTTAAATCTTCGTGGATACAAAGCATCAGAGAGAAGGCCGATGCCGCTAAACGTATTGCTATCGGGCAACCGTATGTTGACATCAGACTGCCGGCACCTGACGGAAACAAAATCGCCCTCTCGGACTATACCGATTCAACTAAATATTTGCTAATTAATTTCTGGGCATCATGGAGTAAGTCGTGCCGAAATGAAAACCCGCCGTTGGTGAAACTCTATAAAAAATTTCAGAAAAAAGGATTTCAGATAGTAGGCGTATCATTGGACAAGAACAAAGCCGACTGGGTAAAGGCAATACAAGCCGATTCACTGAAATGGCCGCAAATGTCGGATTTGAAATTCTGGCAAAGCGAAGTAGTAAAATTATATAAGGTGGATTCTATACCATATAATATATTATTAAACAAAGACGGGACAATTTTGGCCAAAGGGTTTCCATCCGATGAATCGGGAAAACCGGTCGAATTGGAAAAGAAACTGAAGGAACTAACGAAAGATTAAAAAGGACTTTTCAGAGTGATCTCAAAATAATTTTTACTGGTGAAGACCTGTCGTTGAAATATTTGTCCATTTTTTCCTTTCCAAATAACGTCTGATAAACAAATCGCCAAGCAAGAGCGCAAGAAACATCAAACCCGGTAAAACGACTCTGTTTCCACTACCTGCAAAAATTTCCACAATGGAAGAAGTGGTGTTACTCATGGAAATAAACAGAGGTTCAAAACATTCCACCACGTACATTATCCAGTAATCCCGCGTAAAAAACCCGACAACTGACAAAAGCGTTATCAAGCAGGGGATTGAGACTGCCCATGCGATTCGTATCATTCGTTCACGATGAGCGGCGCGTTGCGCCTCAAAAGCCACTTGTTTCATCACCCGCGCCGAAAAACCGGCAGACGGCTTTTCTACTGGCAACTGCCTGAACAACTGCCGCAACTCTTCATCATGATAATCTATGGTATCCATTTCAACTTGATTTTATTTCTTCATGTAACTTTTTTCGTATCCGGTGCAGCCGTACTTTTACATTGGCGATCGACAAGCCGTTGATGGAAGCCAACTCTTCCACCGTTTTTTCATGCTGATAGTACAACGTCAACAGCATGGCGTCTTCGGGAGGCAATTGCGCAAACGACCGCTGCAACTGCTGTAATCGCTCTTCTTGCAGGTTGTTCGCATCATCTACTTCACAGGTATCGTGTTCGTTTTGGATTTCGATACCTGCCTTGTCGGGGCGTTGTCTGCGGATGTGCGACACCGCCGTGGTATATGCAATACGGCAAAGCCATGTGGAAAAACGCGAACCGCTACGAAAACCGGCCAACGACGAATATGCCTTCACAAAAACATCTTGAGCGACATCTTCAGCATCCTGCCGTTGGCGCACCATACGCATAACGAGTGAAAACACCAGCGATTGATAACGTTCCACCAGCACAGAAAACGCCTCCGTATCGCCTGCAAGTGTCCGCTTGATGTAGATTATGTCGTCCTGTACCATCATACATTTTAGACGCAAGCATACCGCGATGGTTACACCAATTTTGAAAAACCATAATTTTTTTCTGATTTTTTTGTAACCGAAACGAGTATCCTGCGTCAAATCATGTGACAGCAAAAATAATAAATAACTTTTTAAAATAAATTATTATGAATCAAATGTTTTCTGCGGTCATTGTTTTAGGGATCGCATACGCAATTTATAAATTGTTCGAATTGTTCGTCCGCAGAAAAGAGCGGATGGCTATTGTTGAAAAGATGATTAACGGGGATAGCGTGGTAAATCTTCCAGATGTAAGTAAATGGTTTTCACCACCAACTCCAAAACTTGGCGGTTTACGACTTGGTCTACTGTTAACAGGGCTTGGTTTGGGTCTTTGTATGGCTATCATCTTGAACTCCTTTTTCGTCTTTAACAACAATGCTCTTTCATGGCACGATAAAGATATTCTGTATTTTGCAATGATGATGCTTTTTGGCGGCTTAGGCTTGTTAATTGCCTACCTGATAGAGCAAAAGAACCAAAAAAAGGAGTGATTTAGTTGTGGACGTTACATTGGTTGAAAACTTTGTGAAATTTGTGTCCTTTGTGGGAAACCAAAAAAAATATGCTGATTTGTTTAGATTTAAATATTTTTTTGCACTTTTGCCAAATATAAAAAAAGTGTAAAAAAGAGTGTATGTTGTTGAACAAAGATGAACGTATTGCACAATTAGAGGACGAAGTCCGTAAATTGAAAGCACAATTGGCACAAGCGCAGGGAAGCGATTCCCCTGCAGCTGACGAAATGAGAAAACGCCGGGAAGCCCTGGGAGCATTTGACAATATGATCAATGGCGCCATTTATCGCTCGATGAGAGATATGCGAACCGGAATATTGAAATTTGACTATGTCAGTAATACATGGGAAAAAATGACAGGCATATCAGCCGAAGACTCGCTATCCGATGTACACAATGTTTTAAAAAATGTACATTCTGACGATCTGCCTGCGCTGATACAACGATTATCCGAACCACTCGAAACGCTGAAAAATATAGAAATCGACGTTCGTTATTTTCATCCCGTATCAAAAAAAGAAATGTGGATTCAAATATCAGCGTATCCCCGGCGCTTATTCGACTACGTCTATGCTGACGGATTTGTTTTCGACATTACCAAACGTAAATTGGACGAAATTGAACTGCACACCGAAAAGATGCGTCTGCAAGCGCTGAGCGACAACATACCCTCCGGCTCTCTCTACCAGTTTGTTCTCGACACCCAAACAGGCAAATACCGCTTTTCATATGTCAGCGCAGCATGGGAATCGGTGATCGGCATTTCAGCCGAACAGGCCATGGCAGATATCGACAATGCGTTTGCCGTTGTACATCCTGATGACATTCAACCATTCAAAGACGCTATTAATGAAAGCGCACGTACAATGACTACGCTCGCGTTCGATTTCCGCCTGATCAATTTCGAACGTACCCGCTGGTTGAAAACAGGCTCGCAGCCGCATCGCGATGGAAACCTGATTGTTTGGGATGGTATTCTATTGGATATTACGCACCGCAAAGATGTTGAACAACAATTGGAACTCGAAAAAGAACGTATAGAAACGTTGGGAAACAACATTCCTGATGGATCGCTCTATCGTTTGAATTTCAACACTAAAACGAAAAAAATGTTCATGTCGTATGTAAGCGCAGCATGGGAATCGGTGATTGGCGTTTCAGCCGAACAAGTCATGGCAGATTTCAATCATGCGTTTACCGTTGTACATCCTGACGACGTTCAGCCATTCAAGGACGCTATCAATGAAAGCGCCCGTACCATGACTACGCTCACATTCGATTTCCGCATTATCAATTTCGAACGTACCCGCTGGTTGAAAACAGGCTCGCAGCCGCATCGCGAAGGGAACCTGATTGTTTGGGATGGTCTTCTGTTGGATATTACGCACCGTAAAGATGTTGAACATCAGTTAGAACTCGAAAAAGACCGTTTAGAAACGTTGGGCAACAACATTCCTAATGGATCACTCTATCGTTTGATTTTCAACACAAAAACGAAAAAGATGTGCTTGTCGTATGTCAGCGCCAGTTGGGAAGATGTAACTGGAATTGAACACGAAGTTGCTATGACCAACATCACCAAAGTATTTGCATACATTCACAAGGAAGATTTTCCAGTTTTTCTGCAAACCATCAACCACAGTTCGCGAACAATGACCGATTTAAGCATTGAAGTTCGTACCGGAAAACGCTGGCTGCAAATTGTTTCTCGCCCTCATCGAGAAGACGCGCTGATTGTTTGGGACGGTATCGTTATAGACATTACCAGACGGAAAAACAATGAAACCAGATTGGCCAGATATCGAGAGAAACTCGAATATATGGTGCATGAACGCACCGGTGAACTTACCGCTGCCAACGAAGAATTAGTAGCCACCAATGAAGAATTAGTGACCACCAATGAAGAATTGACAGCAACAAACGAAGAATTAGACCGTTACAGGACTCGCCTCGAAGAGATGGTCGAGCAAAAGACACAGGAAGTGATTGATGAAAAAGATCGCCTGCAAAAATTGGTTGATCATATTCCCGGCGGTTATTTGATGCGGTTTGGGGTGAAAACATCGGTATTGTCGCAACCCGGCGCAGAAAAGGAATGGTTTCATCATTTGGAATTTATGTACGCAAGCGGCGACTTGCACAAAATTACGGAAGTGCCACAGGAAGACGCCAAAAAAGATTTTTCACCGGTGTTCATGAATATCCACCCCGAAGACCGCCTTCCACTCGCCAGCCGCATGTACCGGAATATGTGCGCCCTTACAACATTCAACGCAGAAATACGCTACTTCCGTTCCGCAAACAATATGAGGTGGCATTATATAGCGTGCCGTCCGTACATTGAGGACGATTATACCATGTTCAGTTGGTTTATTCTTGATATTACAGAACGTAAAATCAATGAAATAGCGCTGAAAGAAACCGAACTGAAACTCAAATTTATTACCGATAACACGAAAGACGTTTTCTGGATAGCCGAATTTAAGACGCTCAAATACACGTTTATATCAGGAAATTTGTTTGAATTGACGGGTTATACGAACGAGGAATTTTTGCAATTTGGTTTTGCTGATTTTGTTGCGCCGCAATCTAAAAAAGTGGTAGAAGAAAAATTCCAAAATAC
>Ga0209737_10002352_pt1 | contig 13235 bp, 10 predicted proteins | sample TergutCu122P3_FD_187284 | JGI IMG/M metagenome (GOLD analysis project Ga0209737, IMG submission 187284) | Cubitermes ugandensis P3 segment gut microbial communities from Kakamega Forest, Kenya - Cu122 P3 (SPAdes) (version 2) | ecosystem: Host-associated > Arthropoda: Insects > Digestive system... | reverse complement strand
TTTTGTTTAGTGGGCCCGGCCGGATTTGAACCAGCGACCAACAGATTATGAGTCTGGCGCTCTACCTAGCTGAGCTACGGGCCCAAATAAGTACCTATTTTAATACACCTATTTTATAAAACATTTAAACATTTTCTGTTCTTGCTAACTTTGTGTAGGATTTTATGGTTGGGTGGGGCATATGAGGTGTTGTGTTTGCATGGTTTGTGGATGTATCTTTAGGGGTTAGTTTTTAGTTTAGGGTTTAGGGTTAGTTGGGTTTTTGGTTTATTGTTCCTTTGGTGTAGGGGATGAATTCTCGGATTTGTTCTATGGAGGTTTTTCCTAGTTTTTCTTTGTCTTCTTTGGAGAGTTTTAGCATGAGGGTTTTTAGTATCATTTTCAGTAGGTCTTTGCCTTGATAGTCGCCGGGGACTATTACTGTGTATGTTTTGGATTTTGCACGGACAGCATCTATAGCACCACCTATGAAACAGGGATTTTCACTTGTTTCCACACCGATGGCTACTCTAAGGGGAGTGTTGCGCATCCAGTTACGTTTTCCAATTACAAAAAAAGCGCCGTGGGGAACGGATTCGCCTGATGGTCCACTCTTGCTGAGTTGATCAACTTTTACCCAGTAAACGTCAGCTGAGCCAACGTTTTCACGCCATGCTCGACAGAAAGCCGCGGCATATTCACCGGCTTCTTTTAGAGCTTGGTCAGTTATTTGCCGGCCTTCAGCTTTAATTACCACAAAGGGTGAACCAGTTATTTCGGCGTGAAACACCACGTCCTCTTGTTGGGTGTATTTTTTAATTAAAATTTCATTGGTAACAACATCTTTACCGGCAACCACTAAAAAGCCATCAGAAGTAGTAAAGTATCGGAACTTTTCATACCAATCTTTAGTTTCAATTTTGCGTTTAGCCATTGCTTCTAGCATTTCGGCGGGTTTAAGGCTACGGATATGTTCAGCCTCTGTTAAGTCACGTTCAATTTTTGCTAATTTACGTTTAGAGTCTTCAAGGGCTACAATGGTGCTGGCAGATTTTTGTTTTGCCCGCTTGCTACGTTCATAATATTCATTTGCATTATCAAAAATGGATAGACGTAAATTCAAACCAAAATGTAAATTGTCAACAAAAAAGTTTACAGTCAAGTTTTTAGTGTCTATGCCTTCAATGTAAGCTTCAGGGGGTTTACCTGCTTTTTTATCCGCTAAAGCTTGAGCAAAAACATTACTCCACTCAAGACCCTGTTGATTTGCAACAACTAACTTGTTTAAAAATGCTTCAAACTCGCTAAAATGGGCATAAATGGTGTTACCAACAGTTTTATCTCGCTCAGACTTAGCCTCTTCCCCCGCAAGAGCAGCCTCTTGATCCGCAATCATACGTTTAAGGCGTTTCTGTTCAGATTGCAGTTTATCAACTTCAACACTTACCAATGCTTTCTCAACAGTTTTAACTTTTAAAAAGAACTCATCAATAGCTTCACTAAACGTTTCAAAAACCTTAAACACATGACCCTCATAACGTTGCAAACGAAGCGGGGTAACATCTAAATAAGCCTCATCATCGCCAACAATAATGCAAGGATCAAATTTACCGTCAGATAAATGGGAAAATAATAATTGCAACGTCTCAAATACGCCTAAAACGTCAGCAGGGGTTAAATTTTTGCAAGGGGTATCTTTAGCTATACCCGTTCGAAGCAGAACCTCTTCAGCATAAGTACCACCAAGACCAACAGAGCGAGCAAGTACACGAACCACTTCAACCTCACCTGAAACCTCAAACAGTGCTTGTAGGTCTGATTTAGAAATTTTCACAGGATTCTTACCTGTTGCGGGAGGAAACAAAAATTTTTCGCCGTGTAAAATATTTCTATCACGCATTCTTTTAAAAAACATCGCCTGAATGATTACGTCTGCAGGATTAATCAATATCAGGTTACCATCACCAAATAATTCTACTGCAAGTCGCAATAAACCAGTTTTTGTTCTAAACCCCAAAATCACAATCCGTTCAAACTCATACTGCTCTATACTATCAAGCCAAGAATCTCTTAGATAATGACGTAACATCATACAAAACGCGGGAGGCTCAGTAGGACTCTCTTCAGCATAAACAGTTGAATGAAATCGTCTACCAGCCTCAATTACTAAACGTAGAGGAGGCAGGTTAGTTTTATGTAGTTTAAATACTATGGTTTTTTGGTCAAACTGGTAAATATTGTTTACCCGCGAATCAAGAATCAGGGCTTTTAATTCTCTTACTGTAGCAGCAACATCAAAACTGGTAAACTCGTTTTTAGGCAACCAAATACACCATATAAACATATTAAACATACTTGTAAAATAAAGTTTAGCCGTTAAACCTTAGAACCCTGCATCTAAAAAACAAAATAATTAAGAACAATAAAAGAGGGCTTCCAAACATGCCAAAAGACCATTTTCTTAAAGCTACGGTAAAACCTGGCGGTGTCCTGAAATATTTTAACGATGGTTGTTGGTTAGTCAGAAAAACTTTTACTGCCCAAATCTCCTTTTATACCAAAAACCACCATTACACCCACATCAACGTTTAACCCTAATCACAAAACCCCCTACACCACATAATTCATGACACTACCTAAACCTAACAACATTAAACTTGTTTACCTCTTCAAACAGCAACATAGCTACTATAAAGAAAAGTAGCTGGATGTTTACATTTATTTGTCTTGGCAATTATTTATGGTGCTTGTATGTTTGGGTTTTCTGTTGTTTGGGGTTTTTTATGTGAGAAGAGCAGGCTTGTTGATTTTACAATTTGAGGTAACCCAATTAGGTCTTCAAGAATTAATAATCCACGTGCGACAAGGGCAAATGCCCCTGCTGTAACTAATGGCACGCCTAGTAAGCCTAGTATGCCTGTTATACCTATTTCTTGTACGCCAAGTCCTGCGGGGGTTATTGGTACAAATGCAAGTGCTGTAACTAAGGGGTGGATTAGGAAGAATGCTATCCAGGGTATATTTAACCCAAAGGCTAAACCTAAGAACCACCATTCAAACCCTTTTAAGATCCAACATATTAGTGTTAAACCTAATATTTCCGGGATGGCTTTTTGGGTGTTGTGTGCGCTGTCTTTGTATTCTTCAAGTTTACTAATCAGTCCACCGGTGAATCTTTTAATGAAACGTATGTTTACGATTTTGTTAAATATGTTTATTGCTTTTTTTGACCAAGTGAAAAGCGCCAGTACTGTGGCACCCAGAAGCATTAGACCGATACCAAATCCGGCAATCAGTATGCCTACGTTTATGCCTGCAAGTGTTTGTGGAAACATTTCATTCCATGTTGTTGTTGGAACAAATTTAACTAGATAGATTACTGCGCCGATACCGCCTACTACTTTTATGAGGAATTCTATTGTTTGGATGCCTAAAATGGTCGAGAGACTTTTTGATGTGGGCACGTTTTGATCTCTTAAATAGACAGGGGTTAGCATGTATCCTGAACGTCCAGGGGTAAAGTCGCTTGTTAACATGCCTGCGTATTGGGCAAGTAAGGTTTTGCCAAAAGAGGTTTTTATGTTATCTTTTTTTAGAACTCTTTGAAGTCGGAAGGCAAAGAGGATGTTTATGCCAAAATACATAAGAAAAGCCAGTGCTAAATATTCAACTTTAATAGTGCTTAACGCGGTAAACAATTCATCTATGCCTACATACCAAAGCAGTACCGCAAACATTGCAACCATAGCTATCACTTGTAAAAAAATTTTTACAACCCTTTTAGAGGTACTTTGCTGCTTTTGGACATGTTGCATTTCTTGTTCAGGCATATCGTTAGTCATAACGTAGTGGGTTTATATGGTTTATGGAAAATTACCTATTAAACATCAGCTTGAGTTGTTACGTTATGGTCTAACGCATTCAGCTTTTGGCCTGTAGGGTTTCTTTGTTGCTCTCCTACGATGATGATACGGACATTCACTTATCCGCATTAGCATCCAGCCCTTATCCTGATAAATGCAGCCACAGGGTAATGTGGTAATTTTTTGTTCATCAGTAGGTGTGCTTGATTTTTCAGCGTCAACCATTATGAATCAGTATGCTATAAGAAATGTTGCTAATAACTTTTGGTTTATTAACATAACAATATACACTGCTGTGGCAAGTTAACAGCAAAGTTACCTGAAGTATGCTACTAAGTAAATATTTTATGAGGAGAATACCTTGGGAGATATATTGTTGGTGTTAAATTTGTTTTGAGTATGCTTAATTGTTTGTGGGCTTGTTGTTGCTTAAATATAAATAGTTGTTATGCAATTCCGTAGGTTAATGGAGATATAAAGTGTGTCTGTAGCGCAGAGAAAATATTTTACAGAAGTCGCAGCATTAGCAGAGAAAATCATTTCAGTAACAACAATTAGCGGTAAAAATTTCACAGGCACTCTTATCGGCATTAACCCAGATAATCTAAGTTTAGTATTAGCAGATGCTAAAGAAGAAAATGGTGAAACAGTGAATCGGTTATTCCTTAACGGAAATACTGTTGCACAGATTTCTACGGCAGAGAAATCCTTTGACCTTAAAGCGCTTGCACAAAGACTAGAGAAAGTGTTCCCAAGAATGGTTAAGCTCTATGAAGATAAAGGATTCATTTGGGTAATGGATAAAGTAAAAGTAACTGATCATGGTGTAACGGAAGGTTCCGGGCCAGCAGCCGAGAGAGTGCAAAGAGTTTACGAACAATTCATGAGCGAAACAAAAGCATAAGCTAGATGAACCAGCGTAACTGCTGCTCCTCTTTCTTCTTTTCTTCTAAAGGGCTTCTAATTAAGCCAATCAATTCGAGTAGATACTTAATTTCATTACCTGTCTGTTCAATATTGTTGAGGTTAACTTTGAGATCTAGAAATTTAGACAGCATTAGTAGGGCATAGCGTGCAGCGTTTACGTCTGGATCCATGCTGGGAGTGTCAACAAGTAAGGAGAAGCCTTTCATGTCATATAGTTTAGCAAGACCTATGCTTATTCCTGCAATACCAAAAACGTTTCCAACCATCACTTTAGTGCCAAGATCCAGAACGGTTTTCATCGTGTCAAGATCAGTTGCAGTGCTATAAATACCAGGTACCGGTTGGGCTTCATCTTTTTTGAAACCGCCAATTGAAATAACATAATTACAGCCTAATTCTTGTACAAGTTTAAGTACCTTACCACATAACTCATATTGACCAGGGATGGACAATGCCTGAGTGTTTCCATACCAAATAATTAGGTCCCGGTTACCGTCCTCACGTTTTACATAATAAAGTTCATTCATAGGCGAACGTACGCTACCGCCTTGTGTAGTTACTGCGAAGTCTTGAAAGCTTGAGGAAACGATTTGGGCAAACCGTTTAGCGTTCAGGTCCATAATTAAATGTAACGCTGCAATGTTAGCTACACAACCAATACCTGTCAGACCTTCAAGTAGGATTGGATTATTGAGTTTTGGTTTTTCAGTTATGTCGACTGTGACAACCATTAGGATGTACCTTTGTGTATGGTATAGTTTAGTGATATAATATAAGCAATACTCTACAGCGAGGCACAACTGTCAAGAATTCTGGTGACAACTTGTTTTAAATGCTGATACAGTTTTTAGTTATGTAAACACAAGGATAAATAAGAAGTTATACATTACGTGTAAATCGAGAGTGTTGTGTCATCAAAAGCAAAATCAGCAGCATCGGATACGTTAACAAAATTCAAGAGAATATTATGAGTATAAAACGTAGAGAGCTAGCCAGACTTTTTGAAGACATAAAAGCCGCTGACTGCGTTATCTGTGGAGGATCAGGCCGGTCACTATATTCTCTAAACGCAGCCATGAGTCAAATTGCACTCAGTCAAGTTGGCTGGAGAAATAAGGTCATCCTAACACCTGATGACCCCGGGTTTCCAGGACGTAACATGCATGATGCTGCTTTTGACCTAGAGAGACGTTACAAAAAAATTCTACTTTTAATGAACTCTGGAAGTGGCTATAGTGATGACCCATTAGTTATGGCTCAAGACCTTAGCCGATACATTGAAGAAACAAAATCAACCAAATTTTCCATGGGTTTACTTACATCAACATACAACTCCCCAATGGCAGACATTACAAACAAATATGGCACAACAGTTCTTTTAAAGGGACGGGGAAAATCCAAACCTTCAGTTGAGTACAGCGAAACAGGCATGATGGGAGATATTTTTGAACTTGGAACACTTCAACTGTTAAACAGTATGATAGAAGCTATTTTTCGTAACCTTGAAGTGGATGATGTTTACAGCCTATGTAATGAAGAATTTCAAAACATAGGTGAGATGATAGACTCAAATGTTAATAGTGAAACATATAATCAACTCGTTGACTTAATGGAGAAACGTACTAACATATTTCTTGGCGGAAAAGGAACTGGCAATGAAATAGCTAAAATGACAGGAGTACGCCTATTTCATCTTAAAAGCTTCTTTGGCGATAATGTTTACATCACCAGAGGGGTAAACACGCCCCATCCAAGATCAGGTGATCTTGAAATCCTCATTTCCTACAGCGGTGAAACCCAACCAGTTATCATATGGGCAGATGTACTCAAAAAATTTGCAGGTACAGTATTTGCAATCACAGGCAACAAAAACTCTACATTAGCAAAAAAAGCTGATCTTAAAATCATTTTAGAAGAGGAAGCAAAACCAAGCACTCCACGACGCTTCTACACACGCGCCGCTTTTGTTCTAAGTCCTCTAACAGTAAAACTAGCCGAACGTATAGCACAACGTGGTCTAATATTACCTGAATACATCATTAGCTGGTATCATTCAGTAACACAATAAACAAATCTCATGAAGCAGGCTTCCATTGAAGTGCCATGAAAAAACACCGTACCAAACACGTTTTTTCATAGAAAACACCATAAATTCAATACATCACTTGCCAAAGACTACTGGAGAAGGCAATATTAATTTTAAGCGTAAGCTAAACGTGCTCAATAGAAACGCAAACATCATACAGAGTGTTAAAAACAGGTAACCCTAAAATATGACGATAATGTAGTATCTGTTTAACATAGGTCTGGGGAGCTGAGGTAATGACTCAGCTGAGAGGACAACTTAATGGTTGTCGACCCAATGAACCTGAACCAGGTAATACTGGCGGAGGGAAAAATAAATGGGCAGTACAAATCAAGCTGAATATAAGAATAAGAATAAATATAAAAATCCTAAAATTTTAGCTGAAGCGTCCATATTTATTGCGCTTGCTACGGTATTAAGTATGATTGCGTGGCATATGCCGCAGGGTGGTTCAGTTACACTTGCTTCAATGGTACCAGTGCTTTGGTTAGCATTGCGTCGAGGACCAAAGGTAGGTATTTTCGCTGGAGTTATTTATGGTTTTGTTCAGTTAGCACTTTTGCCACAAGTGTATTACCCAACACAAATTTTACTAGATTACCCCCTAGCATTTGGATGTTTAGGTTTAGCGGGTTTTTTCAAAAATCATCCAATTACAGGAACCATAGTTGCGGTCGCTGGTAGATTCATTATGCATTTAATTTCAGGAGCCATCTTTTTTGCTGAATGGGTTCCCACAGGGATGAATCCGTGGGTTTACTCACTAATTTACAATGGAAGTTATATGATACCTGAACTGATAATAAGTTGTGTAATACTGGCTTTGCTGCATGCGAGTCGTGTGTTAAAAGTATACATGTAACAGAGTCTGGAAAAATGGGCAAGCTGGACAATAAACAACTACAAAAACTCCTCAACTATATCAAAACTAATGATCAAATAATTGTGCCTCCAATGATTGGTTACGATGCAGGGGTTCATCGTATTGGTAACCAGTTATTGGTGGTTTCAACGGATCCTTGTACAGGTGTTCCACAGGAGTGGTTTGGCTGGTTTTTGATTAACTATGCTGCATCGGATTTGTCTCTTTTTGGTGCCAAGCCTCAATTCTGTACCATTAATTTGCTTGGACCAAAATCAACAGAAATGGCTGTTTTTGAAGAAGTCATGAAGCAGACATGTGCTGCTGCAGATGAGCAAGATATAGCTATTGTTAGGGGGCATACGGGGATGTATGATAGTCTTAAAGAGTTGCTGGGAGTCTGTACTGTTTATGGGCTTGTTGATCCAGATAAGCTTGTAACGCCAAGAAATGCTACGCCGGGTGATTTGATAATGTGTACTAAACCTATTGGTATTGAAACTGTGACCAATTTTGTATTGACACATCCAAAAAGGGCGGCGGAGCTGTTTGGAGCTAAGCGGGCTCAAGAATTGGGTGGTATGGTGAAAATGCAGAGTTGTGTAAAGGAAGCGCAACAGCTTGCTCAAGCAGGCTGTGTTAAGGCTATGCATGACGCAACTGAAGGGGGGTTAGTAACGGCTCTTAATGAGCTATCGGAAGCATCTAAGGTGGGTATTAAAGTAGACTGGGAAAACATTCCAATTCAAAAAGAAGTTAGGGTATTAAAAGAACATTTTTGTCTTAGTGATGAGCAAATATTGGCGTTATCTTCTACGGGGACAATTTTAGCGGCAGTGTCACCGTCATTAAAGCAAAGGGCAGTTGAGGTTTTAAAGCAATTAGGGCTTTGTGCCTATTTTATAGGCGAGTTTACAGAGGGTAAAAGTAGGGTTTTGATGAAAGAGGAAAAAACAAGTATTTTTCCAGCGTCAGCTGAAGATGTCTACACAAGGTTGCTTGCAATACAGGAATAGTTTATTGTTTGAGTTCGGTAAGTATAAAGTTGACAATTTCTTCAGCAATGTTTACGTCAGTAACCATTTGTAGTCCTTTCCAGCCTGGTTGGCTGTTAACATCAACAATGCGTGGTCCATTAGCGCCTTCTATTATGTCTACGCCGGCTATTTTGCATCCGACAGCTTGGGCAGATTTTATAGCTAGGTCTTCGAATTCTTTGCTTATTTTTTCAGAAACAGGTTTGGCACCTCTGCTATAGTTAGTTTTCCAGCTGGTCGCTACACGTCGCATTGAGGCAACAACGCGATCACCTATGACAAAGGCGCGGATGTCTGAGAAACCGTGTTGTATGAATTCTTGCATGTAAATGACTCCGTGGTGGAAAACTATTGCTTTAAAGATTGTGTCTGCAATATCTATGTCATTTATGCGTGTTACACCTTGTCCACGTGAACCAAAAATGGGTTTAACTACAATATCCCCACCAAGTTCATTAAAGGCAGCTAAGGCTTCATTTACACTTTCAGTGGCTAAAGTGCGTGGTACAGGAATTTGTGAGTCTTCCAGTAGCGCCAAGATGTCATATTTGTCGACGCAGTGTTCAATTGCGTTTGGAGGATTAACCATGTATAGGCCTTTGCGTTCAAGTTTGTAGAGTATATCCATGCGAAAAACAAGTTCTTCCAGAGAGCCACGACCAATGGGACGAATTATCAATGCATCTAAATCTTCAAGGACATCGGTGTTGTTTATTTTAAAATAGGGTTTATAGGCTAATCTAGCAACAAGTCGAGGAAAAGTGAAACATTCATAAGGTATACTATGTCTGGTCAGGGCTTCTCGTACTTGTGTGCTGCTCCACGCCTCAGGGTTACGGGTCATTATACCAAATTTCAATTAGATCTCGTCCTATACCTTGATGTTTGTTAGAAAACATGCTAAACAATTAGTTCTTAAAGGTTCTGGGAAAAAGAGGGGAATAAAACGAAAAATTAAGAAATATCTTCGGGTTTGAAGAAGAAAGTTTGTATTCGTTTATTTCTACCCATTAATTCACCTATAAATGAGCCAGCTATCAAACACAAGATAAGGCTGGGGATAATAAAAAAAGAGTCAACAATGTTCTCTATTAACCCTGCCCCCATTGATATTAACATAATAACAGCCCAAATACCAAACCCTATAATCGAGGCTCCTACAAAGAGGAAAGTGGCTCGTTTAGATTTAGGTAGAACAGATGGAGTAGTTCCAACATAACCCATAAGACCACATAGAAAGACTATAGTAATCATTAAAACAACAATATTAGGCAAAGTAAGCCCCATAATAGATCCTGCAACGGAAAAAACTGCAACCATAACTATAGTTAACATTACCCAGTACCATTTTTTTGTTGTTATCCCAGGAGTTTCAGGCTGCACTTTGCGTTTTGTTTTCGATTGAGTCTTAGCCTTGGCTTTAGTTTTAGATATGGATTGTTTAGGCATAAGATAAGATACGTCAGAGTGCTTATTAACATTTACACAAAACTTGAACAGTAAATATTGTGATAAAAATAGTTTACAAAAATAAAAGAAAGAGAATATATTATTACTCAGTTGTGTCTTCGCCGCTTTCGTCGATTTGCCCGTCGCTTACTGCTTCGGCTATGATGTCGGAAGGCGCCTGGTGAGGCGCTGTAGAAGGGTGGCTGTCATGTGTCAACTCCTCTACTGTTAGGGTTTCAACTACTGGAGAGTTTAATTGTTCCATAACTTTTTCAAGTGTTTGTTCAATTGGGGCTTGTTCAGTAACCTCAAAAACTTGAAGGGGAACATCTGTAGCTATGCTCTCTGTAGCCATTTCAACTGTTGTTTCTTCAATTGGAGCGTCAATAATTGGGGCAGTTTCAATTGGAGTTTCTATTTGAGTGTAATCCATTACTGTTGCTTCAGCTGTAGATTCAGGGGTTAAGAAAACTGGATCTGTTGCTGTAATTTCAATTACGGATTCATCAGCTATTTCTGTTAAAACATTTGATGCTGTCTCTTCAACAACTGAAACAGCCTCAAATGGAGCAGACTCCATAACTGACTCCTCAACCAAAGAAGACTCTTCAAATAAAGCAGCTTCCACCGCAGGCTCTTCAACAACTGAAACAGCCTCAAATGGAGCAGACTCCATAACTGACTCCTCAACCAAAGAAGACTCTTCAAATAAAGCAGCTTCCACCGCAGGCTCTTCAACAACTGAAACAGCCTCAAATGGAGCAGACTCCATAACTGACTCCTCAACCAAAGAAGACTCTGCTGCGAATGTTTGTGTCTCTATAGTTTCTGTGATTGGAGCAGGAGCAGTTTCGAAAGAGGGAGTTTCTATTGGGGTAGATTCAACGGGAGTTTCTATGGGTAAGGCAGTTTCTACGGGAGTTGTTGCCTCTGTTGAGGTACAGACCATAGCAGAGGTTTCAATTGTGGGTGTAACAACTGGGAGCTCAGGGGATACTGGTGCTTGAACAGTTGGTATTGGTCCACATAGTTGCATTGTTGCCTGTTTGATTGTTTCTAACTCATTTTTAGCTGCATCTATCCCTGCTGATAGGAGTAAAATGTCACGTTGATATGCTGCTTCTTCAATTTCGCCGACTACATATTGGATTTCATAATTTGCAAGAAGTGATTCCAAAGTTTTAATTTGACATGATAGTTCGTCTGTTTTAAGTTGCATTTTTTCTAAAAGGTCTTTTTGTTGTCTTTCAATTTCGACAATTGTTGCACTTATGTCTTTGTTGAAAGAATCACGGGTAAACTGTGAGATTTTTCCTGTAATGTACAGATTATCTACAGCTTGCTTCTTTTTCTTTGCCAACTCATATTCTTCGTTTAATCGTTTAAATGAATTTTTCCATGAAATCACATTTAGGCACCGCTAACAGGTACGGTAGAATAAGAGATAACATTTGTTAATATGGACGTATATATGTGAGTAATAATTTGTTTTTTCAAGGCAACAAAAATGAAAAAAACATGTATAGAAAAAACTTTCAATTAAACCATATTAACATCAAACAGTAAAAATTTTTGACTACACTAAAAAAAATAAGACATATAAACATAAACATACAAGGAACACCATTCAAATAAACTTTCACAATTAAACAGTTACATGTCAAAAACATTCACACCACCAATGAACAAAAACAACCACCAAGATACTTCACAAACAGCCACAAACGCCACCAACATTTTAGCACAATCAGACAGACCCCATTAAACCTACATAAACACATGAAACACAAAAAAAGCTACAAACTAAAAAAGAGGAAAACAACAAGATTACATCTGATACAAACCACAAAATAAAAAGAATCCCACAACAACTATCTTAAAAACACAAGATGAATCCCAGACGTCAATTTAACCCAAACAGAATCGAAAAACTAAAAAACCCCCACCCGATTTCTAACTGCTCCAATAAATAGAGAGCGGGTCCGTAGCTCAGTCAGGCTAGAGCACCGGACTTTTAATCCGGGGGTCGCGGGTTCAATTCCCGTCGGACCCGCCAACATACATCAGCATTTTTACTGTAATTCCTCCGTTTAAAAACTACATTAACTGGCCTAAAAACCAACCCACCACTTAACGCAGGGCACCACCATTTTTTGTATGAACAACACTATAAAACAGGTTATTTTCGTCGCTATGTATCAATATTTTAGGTTTACTTGTTTATACTGTATAGTTTTGTTCTTCTACAGTCTGGTTAACTGTTGTTTTTTCGAGTTTTTTGCCATAATAACACACTTGTAACAACCGTAATCGCTAAGGCGATAGTAACTACGATTAACGCAACCATAGTGAGAGACCAAACTGGCGTTTCTTTATCATCTGGAGAAGGTGAAATATTATTACCACCACCCGGTGGAGCAGTTTCACTTGGCACAGGATTACTCGGAGCAGGCGTACTGGGTGAAGGCTTATTTGATGACCCTCCAGAACCACCACCTGAACCACCACCTGAACCACCACCTGAACCACCACCATCTGATGTAGGTGTCCAGTTTGCTGTTACAGCAACATTGTTTGCAGGCATAGTAAAGGTTGCAGCAGCACTATTGGGTAACGTTATTCCACCAGTAACGGTCCAACCCGAAAACGTGTAACCATCACGAGTGCCAGCATTAACAGTGACGGATGTTCCTGCAGGATAACTGCCTTTACCCGTAGTTAATGCATAACTATCACGTACAAGTACAACATAAACACGTGTGCCGCGAGTGTAGCTGATGTCATAGTTATTATAACCCTGAGTAAAAGGCTCTGACCAAACAACATTAGCCCCTACCTGTGTACGGTACAACTCATCATGAGCAGAATCACGATTATATGATGCAGAAGCATAATTATTCGAAAACACCATGTCATTAGAAACAAACAGTTTATCAAGGTTTTCAACTGCAACCCAAATCCCACCACCATTGTTTAATGCAACATTACCTGAAATGCTACCACGTGCTACATTAAAAACACCACTGTTAAAA
>Ga0209737_10002351_pt1 | contig 13243 bp, 10 predicted proteins | sample TergutCu122P3_FD_187284 | JGI IMG/M metagenome (GOLD analysis project Ga0209737, IMG submission 187284) | Cubitermes ugandensis P3 segment gut microbial communities from Kakamega Forest, Kenya - Cu122 P3 (SPAdes) (version 2) | ecosystem: Host-associated > Arthropoda: Insects > Digestive system... | reverse complement strand
ATGAACGTTCGTGTTTCAACGATTCCGACCGTGTTTGGTGAAAAGCTGGTGCTCAGATTGCTGAATCAGGCTACTCAGCTTGATAACCCGGATACATTCGGCATGGAAGTGGATGACTATGAAAAAATGGTGCGTATACTACAAAATCCGCATGGCATAATCTACTTCACCGGTCCGACGGGTAGCGGTAAAACAACGACGCAATATCTGGTTGTGGAGTATCTTTCCAAGAGTCATGTTAATATCGCTACTATTGAAGACCCTGTTGAGCGTCTGCTTCCGGGCATAAATCAATCGCAGGTAAACATTCTTGCCGGACTTACATTTGAAACCGGTCTGCGCTCGATTCTTCGTCAGGACCCCGATATTGTAATGATAGGTGAAACCCGCGACACCGAAACGGCAAAAATCTCTGTCCGTTCCGCGCTGACCGGTCACCTTGTTCTGAGCAGCTTGCATACCAATGACTCAGTGTCTGCTATTGTACGTCTTGTGGACATGGGCGTTGAGGATTATCTGCTTGCCAACTCCCTTGTCGGGATTATCGCCCAACGTCTGGTTAAGAAGATTTGCCCATTCTGTAAAGAGCTTTATGAACCGGGCGAATATGAGTACTCTGTTCTTCTGGGTGGAGCAAAACCCAAAAAGCTGGCAAGAGGCAGAGGTTGTCATAACTGCTCAAATACAGGCTATAAAGGGCGCGTAGCGGTTCATGAGATACTGACTATAGACAACGAAATTCGTAAAATGATTTCTAAAAAGGCTCCTACAGAGGATATCTATGAATATGTTGCAAGAGGTAAAAAGCTGAAACGTCTGCAAACCAGTCTGCAAAAGCTGGTACTGAGAAGAAAAACTTCAATAGAAGAAATGCTGAAGCTTACTTTCTTTGTGCAGTGATAAATAATTCGGAATTCGGAATTATGAATTCGGAATAATACGAATTAAGATTACTTTCTATAATTATAATAAGAAAAATGTTAAACAAAACAGCAAGAGTTTCGGTATTGTAACTATTCCGCATTCCGCATTCCGCATTCCGCATTCCGAATTTAAATAAACCGGAGGTTTCCATGGACATAAATACACTTATCGAAATTGCAAGGGAGCGGCGTACCAGTGATATTCATATAACCAAGGCGCGAAATCCCGTGTTCCGGATTGACGGAACACTGCATGAAACTGAGTTTGAACTGTCTAAGGAAGAAAAGAGAAAACTGGTTTTATCCATGCTGAATGAAAAGCAACGGGAACAATTTAAAAGCGGCTCGGATGTAGACATGGCATACTCCACACCCAGCGGTCACCGCCAGCGTGTGAATGTCTACCGTCAACAAGGTGCGCTGACAGCCGCTATACGTATAATCAACACAAAAACCCCGACATTTGAGGAGCTTCAGCTTCCTGAGGTCTTACGTGAACTAACCAAGCAACCCAGAGGACTTGTACTTATAACAGGACCTACGGGAAGCGGTAAATCAACTACACTTGCCGCAATGATTGACTATATCAACAGAAACCGCGCCTGTCATATCCTGACGGTTGAAGACCCGATAGAATACGTCTATACTCAGGATAAGTCATTTATCCATCAACGTGAGGTTGGCTCGGACGTTGAGTCGTTTGCCGCTTCGCTCAGAAGCGCAATGCGTGAGGACCCGGATGTTATTCTAGTAGGTGAGATGCGCGACTATGAAACCATTTCAGCAGCCATCACAGCAGCGGAAACAGGGCACCTAGTGCTATCAACACTGCACACAACCGGCGCGGCATCAACGATCGACCGTATCATCGATGTTTTTCCGCCACATAATCAGCAGCAAATCCGCACGCAGCTTGCCTCAACACTTAAGGCTGTAATCACTCAAACCCTGCTGCCCAGAGCAGACGGTCCGGGACGTGTCGCGGCGTTTGAAATCATGCTCGGCTCCGATGCCATACTGAGCCTGATCCGCGACAGCAAGGGGCACCAAATCAACTCAACGATCCAAATGAGCGGCAAACAGGGCATGGTATTGCTGGATAACTATCTGGCAAGCCTTGTGCAAAAGAAACTCGTTAAAATGGAAGACGCCAAGGAAAGAGCAAACGACAAAGCAGAATTCATGACAGCCGCCTCAAGGATGTAGGTCAGGTATTAATTCCCGTTTTGGGGTTGATATAAACAAAATTTTTAAAAGGGAGAATATGGAATGAAAAAATTACTCAGGTCACAGAAGGGTTTCACACTTGTGGAACTAATCATCGTTATCGTTATTATAGCGGTACTGATAGCCGCACTGCTACCGGCAGTATTGGGTGCCATTGAGCGCGCAAACGTAGCCGCAGATCAGGCAGACGCAAGAACAATAATGACAGCAGCATCGGTGTGGGCACAATTACAAGTTCCGCCACAAACTTATACGGGGGTTGGAAGACCTGCAGCTTTTAATGATGTTGCTCTTGGAAATCAAGTCCCTGGATTTGGTGCTGCTCAGATTGGTAACATTCTAGCTGATGGGATGGCATGGCGAGACGGAATCTGTGTTGGATTAAGATATCAAGATCGTTCCAGAAACGGAGTAGCTGTAACTACGGGAGCAGGTTCTACTGACACAGGGGCATGGCCGACAACAGGATGGACAACACCGCCGGGTGCTGTTAGCTGATATTTGAGAAATTTTCCGCACATATAAAATTACCCCATCGTGCTTGCCGTGTCTTAACCGGCACGGCAAGCATAGGGAACCCGCGGAAAAATTCCCCTGAACACTAAATTTGAGACTCTGAAAAACCAAAATCTCAGAGTTTGAAATGTAATGCTTAAAAATGCGAGATATAATACTAAAATACCGGCTGGGAGGTGTTATAACATGAAATATGAAATAATCCTTTTTTGGAGTAATGAAGATAATGCCTATATAGCAGAAGTGCCGGAACTTGCAGGGTGTATGGCTGATGGGAAAACAGCACATGAGGCTCTTACTAACGTTGAAGTTATTATACAGGAATGGATAGAAACAGCATTGGAACTGGGTCGTGAGATACCACAGCCAAAAGGCAGATTAAAGTATGCCTAATGCACAAGGCGTTTATGACATATTAATTGTAGCACTTTTCGCCTTGCTTGGCACAATTGCAGCCAGCTTTATAAACTCCTACGCGTTGCGTAAAGCGGAAGAAAGGTCAAACCTCAAGGGACGCTCGGAATGTCAAAGCTGTGGAAAAACACTTACATGGTATGAGCTGCTGCCTATTATCAGCTTTTTGATACAACTCGGGAAATGCCGGGATTGCAAAAACAAAATATCACCCCGATATTTAATAAGCGAAATCATCGGTGGAACCGCAACAGCGTTAGTATATGTCAGATTCGGACTCGGCTTGATGACCCCTGTCGCGTTTGGAGTTATTATCATTTTGCTTGCCATCGCACTAATTGACCTGAGCACAATGGAGATACCCAACGGGCTTGTCATCGCGCTTATCCCGTTTGCCATCGCGACTATTTGGCTGCAGCCGGAGGTTTCGATACTATCGAGAATGATTGGAACCCTCACTATAAGTCTGCCGATGTTTATACTGGCACTTATTATTACCGGTGCGTTCGGAGGTGGCGATATTAAGCTGATTGCCGTATGTGGCTTTCTGCTCGGTTGGCAAAATGTATTGCTTGCTATGTTTTTGGCTGTTCTTGTTGGTGGAGCTTTTTCAGTGTATCTGCTTGTCGCAAAGAAAGCGGAAAAAGGAGCAAAGATTCCGTTTGCACCGCATTTGTGCGTAGGGATCGCGGTTTCGATGTTGTATGGGGAAGAGATTGTATCCCTATATTTGAACTTATTCTTTTGGTAAGATTGAGAAATGGATTGCATCAAAGCACGGTACGCGCAGGGGCGCGTCCCCTACAGCAAAGACGGGTAAGATTGAGAAATGGATTGCATCAAAGCACGGTACGCGCAGGGGCGCGTCCCCTACAGCAAAGACGGAGAGGTAGAGGTGAACTATGCCCAGATATCGCTATACTGCGGTTAATTTGGATAATAAAAAGGTAAAAGCGTTTGTTGATGCACGTGATGATGAGGATTTTCGTGTTGTTATGCGAAAAATGGAGCTTATTCCTCTAAAATACGGGCAGGTCGATGAAGCTAAGGTCACTTATCGACTCAAAACAAATGAAATCGCCGACTTCTGCCGCCAGCTTACGAATATGTTTGCCAGTGGCATTACTGCTGTACGTGCGGTACAGATTCTTAAGGACAGCGATTTTAAACAGCCCAAGCTTAACGGCGTATATGAAAAACTATATAATGACCTTATGAAAGGCATTACAATTTCGGATTCTATGCGGCTTCAGGGCAGAGCGTTTCCGGAGCTGCTTATAAATATGTTTGGTTCCGGTGAAGCCAGCGGTCAGCTTGAGCGGGTGACCATGAATATGGCTAACCATTATGAAAAAGAGCATAAACTAAACGGTAAGGTAAAAACCGCGACACGTTATCCAAAAATCGTCGGAGTTGTCACGGTGCTTGTGGTTATCGCTATTTTTGTTTTTATAATGCCGCAGTTTTTTGATACGATAATAAACTTTGGAGGGGAATTACCGCTTATTACCCGCGGAATAATGGCTGTCTCAAATTTTCTCGTCGGATATTGGATATATGAGCTGATCGGTGTGCTTCTGATAATCCTGCTATTTAGATATCTGATGACGATTCACAAGGTCAGACTAGCCTTTGATAAATTTAAAATCAGCATGCCGGCTTTGAAAAAGCCCTTGAAAACAATCTATACAGCACGTTTTTGCCGTACGCTTGCATCGTTATACAGCAGTGGTGTTCCAATGATACGCTCACTTGAAATCGCGGGCACCGTACTAAATAACAGATATATTGAATCGCAATTTCCGGAAATCATCAGAAGTGTGCGTAACGGGGAGCTGCTCTCTTCAGCCGTTGCGAAAATCGACGGTTTTGACCCTAAGCTTGCAAGCATTATCGTTATAGGGGAGGAATCCGGGCGACTTGACGCGATGCTTGAATCAACGGCTGAAATGTTTGACTACGAAGCGGAGCAAGCACTTACAGCAATCGTTGCTCTCACCGAACCTGTAATGCTGGTTATTCTGGCGATAGTAATATTAGTGGTTATGATGGGGGTAATGCTTCCGATGATGAACCTGTATGGGACAATGGAAGCGTAATAAAAGTCCGGAGGACGTATAATGAAGGTATCAGTTTATATCTCGGCAGAGCATATTCAAGTGATCAACTATAAGGGCAAGGTCATAAAACGTTATGATTTATTTCCCCTGCCCGAGGGTGCGATGTACAACGGAACGATCATCGACTATGCGTTGGTTCTTGAGTCCTTAAGGGAGATGAAAAACAACAACCGCAGCCTTTTTAAAGGAGAGGTATCTCTTGTTGTGGACGGTAGCTCTTTGCTCAGCCGTAAGATTTCTTCACCGAAGTTATCCAAAAAGCAATACCTTAATCTGGTCCGGGACGAATTTGCCGATTCATTTGAATCCTCTGACGAAATAGTGTGCGGATACCATATGCTCTCAAAAGGCGAGAATGCTATATTGGGATTTGCCTCCGGTAAAGCGCAGATAGAGAGCTATATTTCTGTATTTAATGAAGCGGGAATAAGCCTTCAAGCGATCCATGTCGGAACCGATGCGGTTCTGAATTTCGTAAACTCCTTCTCCGGTATCAGCGCCGGAATCAACACCGGTATTAAAGCTCTGAATATCATTGACGGCATGACCATGCTCACGATGATTTTTGTAGATGGCAGCAATGTATTTATATCCCGCTCAAGACTGTTTGGTGACGAGAGAGAGCAAAAATTGGAGAACATACTAAGCAACCTGAACGGTCTTATGCAATTTACTCAGTCACAAAAGCTGGGTCATATCACAGAAAGTTATTACCTCGGTCTTGACGAATACGATCTCAGATATTTGGAAGATCACAATCCGCATGAGGAAATCCATATCACATCATATTCTATTTATAACAAGCGTGGTGAAACCCCGCCACCCGAAATGCACTTTTGCTACTTTAACATGCTCCTTGACGATAAGGCTTTCAACTTCATTGAGGCACTCAAGGAGCTGGATAAGTATATAAAAAGCAAAAAGCCGAAGAAGACCTGGCTTGTCTTTCTTATCGTACTGTTTGTCGCTCTTGCTGTTCCCGCTGTGCTGATTTTTCTTCAATTATACAAAGTAGAAAGCGATATTGCGCAGTATGAGGCTATTGTCAATTCTCCGGAGGTGGAGCAAAGGCTTGAGTATATAAATGTACTAAAGGATGAAACTGCCAAGTTTGAAAAGATTGCACAAAAGGCAGATGAAATGACAGAGTGGGAGAAGACAATACCGGTCCTTACCGGAAGAATGCTTGATGCTGTAATTTTTCACCACGGTGTTGATATTGTTGTAACGGAGTTCAGCTTTAACGAAAAAACCGGAGTAATACGTATTACCGCAAGATGCACAAGCTCTACAGCACCTAATGATTATATAAATACTGTGATAGAGAACGACTTTGTGCGGGAGATTGATTATCTTGGCTTTAGTGGTACCGACGGAGAGGTATTTACCTTTTCCGTTGATATCTACCTGTATAAGGGGGTGAGATAATGGAAAAGGAAAAGATGGGTTTAAGCAAACGGGAAAAGCGGTTGATTTATGTCGCAGTTTGTTTTGGGATGCTTGTTATCATGGTCGTTTTGGTTATCCTTCCGCTCAACTATCAACTAATAAACAGCAATTCTGAACATGATGAGCTCGCCACAAAGTATTCGCAGATCCAAGTTGCTCTTGCGACAGAGGAGAGGATTCGTGCCGGCTACGACAATGCCCTGGCGCTTTTTGAGCATATGCGCATGACTTACGAAAGTGAGACTCTCAGCAGTGATATTGGCAGGATGCTTACGCAAAAAGTCAAAGAGCATAATCTGACGCCTATCAGCCAAACTATCTCGCATCCGGAGGATTTTATCATTCCGGATGACGATGAGGATGAGAAGGAAGACGATGAAGCTGTCTTTAGCACAATGTCAGTTTCGATGGCGGTCTCCGGTGATTACCATAATGTTAAGAGGTTGGTTGATACTATAGGAAATAATAACTACATCCGTATCAGTAATGCTTCCATCACCTTTATCGAAAATGACTTCGGAGGTGTCAGCACAGATAAAATCAATATAAGATTTGAAATTATCATGCTAAAAACCTCAGAGGATGAAGAGGAGGAAGAAATAGAGGATGAGCTTGCTGGTCTTCTTGATTTGTAGAGTTGTAAAGCCCTGAACCTGTTATGTAGTGGCGCATTACGCGCCATGAGGACTTGTCTCTATCTCGAAAACATGATTTTCTCACTATTGAACATTTTTGTGAGCACAAAACCGCCGATTGCAGCATAAACTATTGTACTTAAGCAGGATATCATTATATTCGTAACTGAATAATTCAGCGAAAAAATGCCTGTCATACTTTGAACATTGCCATACAGCGGAATAATATAGAAAACAGCATCCTCCCGCGCGCCGCCGCCAAACATCCCGCTTACACCAACAAGCATAACAACGATCATTAGAGGCATAGCCGCAGAGCTTGCCTCTTTTACTGTTCTGGCAAAAGCTGAGATAATGGAAATCATAGAAACGAGCAAAAGTAAAGTAGATAGGATTACAAACGCAAGCAATATATAATCTGAAATACTATACAAAGAAACAGCGTCAAATGAATCCTCAGCACCCGCCATTAGATTAGGCATAGCTAAAATCGTAGCAATAGCACTTGCCGAGCCTGAAATAAATGAAAGAACAGCAAGACTCAAAATCTTACCCACAGCAAGCTCGCTGCGCTTAAGCGGAGAGACTAACAATGTAGCAAGTGTCCCGCGCTCTTTTTCACCGGTAATCGACTCTAAGGCAAGCCCCATACAACCTGAGTACAGGAAAGTCAAAAGAAGCATAGGCAATAGCGACGAGATAAGAGTCGCTGTTCTATCCTCCTGTGTAGACAAATCAGAGTTTAAAACATCCCTGTTCACATCAAACTTATTTGCAAGCGAAGCCTCATAATTATCCAAAACCGAAACAAGACGCATATACGCATTTAACGAGGTAGGACTCACCGAATTAAAGTATATTTCAACATTCGGAGCAGGCGCACCTTCTGCGGTTTGCACGTCAAAAGCAGCAACCTCCGCATCAAAGTCCGGTGGAAAAATCATCAGAATATGGGCATCCTGTTCAGTTATCCAGTTTTTTACCTTCTCAGCTTCACCGGAGCCGATATTAAAAATAGTAAAGCCGGCATCGAAGGTTGATGCCTCTATAGATGGAGGCATATTTATGGCATATATCAATAACATCTCATCGTCATTAGGCGTAAACGCAGTTTTCAGCGCCGTTCCCATAAAGGAATAAACTACATAAATCAAAACAGCCGGGAATAAGACCATTATTATCATTCGCCTGTCATAAAAGAATCTGGCAAACTCTTTTCTCATAATAGTAAGAATGTTTCTCATGATGGCAGCCCTCCTTCCGTCACGCCGGCTCTTTGGGCATAAATATCAAAGAACACATCCTCAAGCGGCTTAAGTGCCGTCACTGTCTTGAGTGACTGGCATAAAACCAATTCCCCGTCGATGATAATCCCTACTCTATCGCAAATCTTTTCGACAAGGCTGAAAATATGAGTAGAAACGATGATGGTTTTCCCCTGCTCTCTGAGTTCAAGCAGAAAATCCGTAACCACACGGGCTGTCAGAACATCAAGACCGTTAGTCGGCTCATCAAAAATGATGATATTCGGGTCGTGAACTATTGAAATAACCAGAGATGCTTTTTGCTTCATTCCGGTTGACAGATTAGCAACCTTGACTTCTGCAAACTCATCAATCCCGAATTTCTTAAACAGTTCTTTTTTACGCTTATCTCTCACATCATGACTGATATGATGGATATCCGAAAAGAAATCATACAAATAATTCGGTGTGAAGAAATCCTCCAGTTTTAATTCGCTTGTCAAAAACCCGATTTTACTGCGTACCAGATCAGGCTCAATCCTAATGCTTGCACCATCAACGATTGCATCACCCCCATCAGCTTTTATTAATGTGGCAAGCATACGCAAGGTCGTGGTTTTCCCCGCTCCGTTTGGTCCGAGCAGACCATAAATTTCTCCCTCATAAGCAACGAGGGATAAATTATTTACTGCTGTTTTCACTTTTTGTTTCGTTTTTTCCAGTTTTTGTTGTTTTGCGGAAAGCTTAAAAGTTTTTTTTAAACGTTCCGCTTTTAAAATTATGCCCATATGATGAATTTTTCACCTCGTTTATACACAAATGCTGAATAATTTATAACGTTTTGACCCCTTTTTTATACATTAAATGTGTATTGAAATGTGCTGAAAACCGTGATACTGTAAGGTTAAGCAGTCAGGGGCAGGTTGTTCCTCCAAAAAAGGAGGTAACCGTATGACATTATCTGAGATTCTCGCGTTACTCATGTTAATTGTTTCGGTTATTGGATTGGTTCTTAATTGGCCAAAAAGAAATAACCGCTAATGTTATCAGCGGCATTTCTACAGACATTAAATCTGATTAAGGGATGACCGCCGGTACCAACGGCAGCCACCTGACTGCCCCCAATTATACCATAAATAAAAAATATGTCAACAACAAAACAAGCAAAAAGTTGTATCGTTTATTCCACCTCAAGCCCTGTCAGGTGGCGTCTTACCATGTCGAAGGCGTGTGAGGCGGCGCTTATGCGGATCCTGTCGCGGTCGTGGAATAGCCGCAGTGAGCGGCAATATGTTTTTTCCGTTGTAGAGAGCGCGACAAAAACAGTGCCGACCTCAAGACCTGATTCGCTTTTACCGGGTCCTGCAACTCCGGTAACGGCAACCCCGATATCAGCCCCCAGCTTCTTTCGTGCGCTATTTGCCATCTCGATTGCGACATCACGGCTGATAGAGCCTTTTTCTTTTATTAAATTTGGCTCTATATCCAGTAATGCTGTTTTTGACTCATTGCTGTAGGCAATAAAGCCACCCGGATAAACTATCGAAATTCCGGGAATGTCTGTCAGTCGTTTTGAAACCAAACCACCGGTACATGATTCCACTGTTGCTATTGTCAATTTCTGTTGAGCAAGCAGTATTGCGGCAGTTTTTTCAAGGCTGCCCGAATCTATACCGTAGATTTTGTCGCCCAGCGTTTTTTTCACAGTCTCTATTATCGGTGCCATCATGATATCGGCTTCTTCTTTTGATGCGGCTTTTGCTGTCACACGTAGCAGCACCTCTCCGTCCTGCGCATATGGAGCAAGTGTGGGATTGCTTAACTTCTGCATAAGGTCACGTAATTTTTCTTCAACCACACTTTCGCCAAGACCGAATATATGGATAGTATGCGAGTGAAGCTTGGATTGTGATAATTTTTGCAGATAGGGCTTAACTCCTGTTTTAAGCATCCCGCGACATTCGCGTGGTGGTCCCGGTATCATAATTACACATTTGTCGTTGACCTCTAAAATACAGCCCGGCGCGGTTCCTACATCATTTTCCAATATGATCGAATCCTCCGGAAATTCGGCTTGTCGTAAATTATTCTCGGTCATGACCACATTATGCAGCCGCTTTTTGAAGAAGTTTCGTATTTTTGTTGCCACTTCTTCATTAAACACCATTTTTTTACCGAAGAGTTCGGCAAGTGTTTCCTTGGTGATGTCGTCATGTGTGGGTCCTAGTCCACCTGTGGCAATGATTATATCCGCGCGTTCGATAGCTATCCGCGCGGCTTTTTTGAGTCGACCGGGATTGTCGCCGACTACTGTATGATGATAGACGTTTATACCAAGTTCCGATAACACCCGTGATATGTCTCTCGCGTTTGTGTTTACGGTGTTGCCTAATAGCAGCTCGGTACCAACGGCAAGTATTTCCGCTGTGTATGTTTTGTTGTTATACATGTGTTGTTGCTCCTGTTTTTTTTCTATTATAGCATAATTTGTGTAACTGTATATATCAACTTTTGTATTGCAGAACGCACCTAAATATAATACAATGTAAAAATCGGCTGGCTAACGTAGTTAATCAAGTGATAAATGAAGTTTTTGGCTTTACAGAGTACGAGGTGGGGGCACGATTTGGAAAAGAATATCGGGGAGCAGGACGAGACTGTTCAAGAGATTATTGAAAGAGATATTGAATTACAGAAAGCAGTTGAAAAAGCGCGCAGGTCTGAGGATGTCGCAAAGAAGGCTGCGGCACGTATTGAGGCTATTATCAATAATCTGCCGGGAATGGTATATCAATGTGTCTATGACCCGCCGTTTTACTCCAATATTTTTGTCAGTGATGCTGTAGAGGAAATAACGGGTTATTCACGTACCGAGTATCATAACATGGCATTTAATAATATTGTACATCCTGAGGATTTACGGCATGTTAACAAAACCATCACGGAAACCTTATACAACAAAGAAAGTGTAGAAACCACCTATAGGATCATATCAAAAGATGGTACGGAAAAGTGGGTGATGGACCGCAGACGCGTGATGGAATATAATCCGGATGGTACACCCTATTCGCTGGAGGGGTACATCTCCGATATTACTACGCACAAACAGCTCGAAAGCGCGGAACGCGAAAAGGAAAAGGCAGAACTTGCTTCCCGCGCTAAATCCGTATTTTTAGCGAATATGAGTCATGAAATCCGTACCCCTATGAATACGATCATGGGTGTTACCGAAATGCTGACTCAAGAAGAGGGTCTTTCGAGAAATATAGAGGAGGGATTAAGCAAGATATACACTGCGAGTACTCTTCTTCTCAGTTTGATCAACGATATACTGGACTTTTCGAAAATTGATGCAGGGAAGATGGAAATATGTCCGGTTGATTATGAACTGGCAAGTTTAATTGTTGACACAACACAACTCAACATGGTTAAACTCGGAAGCAAACCTATTCAATTTGCGCTGGAAATCGATGAAAATCTTCCTAAAAAGCTTAACGGCGATGAGCTTCGTATCAAACAAATCTTAAACAATTTGCTTTCTAACGCGTTTAAGTATACACAAATCGGGGAAATAACGCTCATAATAGGTTTTGAACCTGATGAAGAGGGTATTATTCTTAACCTGTGTGTAAAAGATACCGGTCTTGGCATGTCGGAAGAGCAACTCAACACCTTATTTGAGGAATATTCCAGATTTACTACTGAAACTGAATATGGTGTTGAGGGTACGGGGCTGGGTCTGACTATAACACGCAATCTGCTTGAACTCATGGGTGGAACTATTGAAGTAGACAGTGAATACGGAAAAGGTTCCATCTTTACGGTTCGTCTGCCACAAAAAACAGTTAATGCTGAAACTTTAGGGAAAGAAATGGTTGAGAATCTGAAGTCTTTCCGTATGAGCTTTGATAAGGAAAGAAACAGACGAAAAGAAGTGCGTAATATTATGCCATACGGTTCCGTATTGATAGTTGATGATGTGGAAGCTAACCTGTATGTCGCAAAAGGGCTGTTAAAGCCGTATAAAGTCAAAGTTGATACTGTTATGACCGGTCATGATGCCATTGAGAAAATAAGTATCGGTAAGGTATATGATATAATATTTATGGACCATATGATGCCGGGTATGAGTGGTGTCGAAGTAACAGCCCGTTTACGTAAAATGGGATACGATGCTCCAATTGTGGCACTCACTGCAAACGCAGTGGTCGGGCAGGCGGAGATGTTTCTCGAAAACGGATTTAATGAGTTCATTTCCAAACCAATTGATATTCGCAAGTTAGACGCTATTCTGGTTAAGTATGTTCGTGATAACCGGTCACCCAAAGTTATTGAAAGCATGCGTTTTAACGATACGGACGAGGGAGTGGAGTTGAGTGCTGTAACTCAAATACTCAAAAGCAAAACGATCAAAGGACTCGATATTGTTAAAGCTTTAGAAAGATATAACAATAACGGAGATATGTATTTGGACATTCTGCGTTCTTATACGGCAGGCAATCGTTCGACGCTCGATTCGCTTATGGCTATTAATGCGAATAATTTAGAGGCATACGAGATAGCGATTCATGGTGTCAGGGGGTCGAGCACATCGGTACTTGCCGAAGATATCGGGCAACAGGCGAATAAACTTGAGGAAGCTGCTATTAAAAAAGATATAGATTACATAAAAATGCACAATCCTGCATTTATTGAGGAATTATTGGAGCTTACCG
>Ga0209737_10002350_pt1 | contig 13244 bp, 9 predicted proteins | sample TergutCu122P3_FD_187284 | JGI IMG/M metagenome (GOLD analysis project Ga0209737, IMG submission 187284) | Cubitermes ugandensis P3 segment gut microbial communities from Kakamega Forest, Kenya - Cu122 P3 (SPAdes) (version 2) | ecosystem: Host-associated > Arthropoda: Insects > Digestive system >... | reverse complement strand
GAAAGCAGCAACTTTTACGACGGTTATAAGCTCGTGCATCCGATAGAAGAGTGCGATTTTTCCGATACAATTACCTACGCTCAGGAATTAATTTCAAGCGGTGCTTATTTGGATGCCATTAAAATTTATAACCAGATTCCATCGGCATCCAATCTATATATTTTAGCGCAAAACAGTATGGCTTTTTGCCACATTATGTTGCAAAATTATATGGACGCTAATTATATTTCCGCCAAAGTTTTAAAACTTGAGGGCAGCAATATTTTTGCGCTTTGCAACTTGGTTATATCGTTGCATCATTTGAAAATGCAGTCCGAATGCGATAAAAACCTGATTAAACTTTTAAACATAGAGACGCACAATTTATCCGAGCTTTTTAAAATTGCCAATACGCTTTGCGAAATAAAGCGGCACGAAAGCGTTTACGTTTACTTTAACAAGATGTTAAATATTAAACCTTACGATTTATCCATTTTGTTTTTATCGGCTATTTGCTGCTATAATTGTAAGAGATTTGACGAGGCGCAAGAGAAGCTTCGTACAATTTTAAAGATTGACGAAAACGATTATTTAGCCGAATACTATCTGAAGTTTGTATCAAGAGTTGTTAAGGAAAATGATAAGACTCAAAATTTTGAATATCTAAATTACGATTTTAATTTGCCTCTTGGGGTAGTTATAGAGAGAATTCATAAGGTAAACACTTTAAAGTTTGCAGATTTTGATTTTATTAAAAAACAGTATGAAACCGACGAAGATTTTAAAAGCTTTGTAAATTGGGCGCTTTTGTATAAGCCCGCAACGGCTATAGAAACCATCAGAGTTTTAACTTTGTGCGGGATTAATTTGGACGAGAAAATTTCCGATATTTTATTAAGCGTAAAGCCTAACATAACATTAAAAAAAGAAATTATAGCGTTTAAAATATTTAATCAGTCGGAATCCGAGATAGCCTATACCTTTGAGGGCGCGCTGAAGTTTTTGCGTCCTAAATACATCTCCGACTTTAAGTCGCTGTCGGAATCTTTAAAATCCGTTTACTCGTTGTCTTATGCGACGCTGGCGTTTATTGCAGACAGTTTTGAGGTGGACTTTTTTAAAACTTTTAAAAAAGCCAGAGAAGTCTTTGAATCCGAAGAGAAATTAAACGTCAAGGCTTTAGCGGCCGTCATTACCTACAAAATTTCGCCCAAAATTTTTCCGCAGAAAAAATATTTATGTAAGCTTTTTGAAGTGTCGGTAGCGGAGTATAATAAGTATTTAAAAAGAATGGAAGAATAACGGTCGAAAGCGTGTTGATATAAAACCGCGAGGTTTACCTAAGCGAGCGCTTGCGAAGTGAAATGTTGCCGAGACAACAAAATTTATTGGAATTATCTTGTCATCAGGCTGGGTGTGTTTGTTTCTATATTAATTGAAAAATATTAAACCGAATTTATGGTTTAATATTTTTTTTGTTTATTGCATAAAATTAAGGTACAAGTAATTATTACTGGAACCCGATTAAGTTAGTGCGAATAATTTTCGCTTTTGTTCTGTTAACTTAATCAGAGGTTCCCAATAGGGGAAATTTACTTTGAGCGGAAAGGATATATTTACCGGATTAAAAATCGGTTTTTTATTTGTCGGCACCATAATAGGCGCGGGTTTTGCGTCGGGAAAAGAGATTTTAGTCTTTTTTGGAAATTCGGGCTCGTTTTTTATATTTGCGTGCATTTTATGCCTTGTATTATTTTGCCTTGTGGCAATAATGTTTATGTTAAAGGCAAGAGACAAAAAACTTTACACTGTGCAGGATTTATCAAAGCACACATTTAAAGCCGGGAGCGGCGTTTTTACGGTTTTTATAATGATTTGCCAAATTATTATATTAGCCGGAATGCTTGCCGCCGTTGATTCGCTTTTTTTGGAAGTGATAAATGTTAAATTCGGTTTCCCTCTATTTTCTTTATTTGCCCTCGCTTTAGCTTGCATAGTCGTAAGTTTTGGAATTAACGGTTTAATACACGTAAATACCGTGCTGTTCCCGCTGATTTTTTTAGCTATTATCCTTATCGCAATTTTCTCTAAAAGGCCTCAAGACGGAGCTTTGGCAAGCGATGTTTTGGGAAAGGACAGCTTTTTTAAAACCGGTTTACATGCCGTTACTTATGTGGGAATGAATATGCTTTTAACTTTCGGAGTCTTAATAAATCCGTGCAAAAAATTAGAAAAAAAGCATATTTATTTAGGAGCGGTATTGGGATCGGTTTTTATAAGTTTAATGCTGTTTGTCGTAGGTAATACATTACTAAACAGTTCCGCGGCCGTTGTAAAAGAGGATATGCCTTTACTGTTTTTAACCAACGGCATGCATGTTGTTTTTAAAATTATTTACGCCTGTGTAATTTTGTGCGGAATCTTTACGTCTGTAATCGCCTCAATGTTTCCGGTTGCGGAATACTTAAAGAAATATATTAAAAATAAATATCTGAGTATTTTTCTTGTGGCGCTTTTTGGGTTTGTATTAAGCAGAATCGGTTTTTCCGCGATTGTAGGAATTTTATATCCCGCTATGGGCGTTGTCGGCGTAATATTTATCGTTTTGTTTTATTTTTTAACCAAAGATAAAAAAACAAACGACAAAAAAACAGGATATAAGAAATTTAAGAGTAAAAAAGCCGTATAGTGTCATGTTCGGTTAAAAATTCATAATATATCTAATTAGATTATTTAGGAGAGCAGTATGGATATTAAACGAAAATTAGAGGAGTACATAACGGCGGAAACAAATGACAGCGCTTTATATCTAAAAATCGCGGCAGCGATTTCGGAGCAATTTAAAGAGGATTTTATAAAAATTGCCGAAGACGAAAAACAGCATGCTTTTGCGTTTTTAGGTATTTATAAGGATATGTTTAATATAAATTTTGGACCGAAGATTTCCGATGTCAAAATAGGTAATATTGTTGAGTTATTGTTTGAGCGGATAGACGGCGAAAAGAACGATTACAAAAAATACGATAAGGACAGTTGTAACGGCAATAATAGCTTAATGCTAAGATATGCTTTCCACAGAGCTTCGGCAGACGAAAATACTCATGCGCTGACAATTTTAAAAGTTTTAAACGGGCTTTTAAGAGCCGATAAAGTTGCTGGCAGTCAAATTGAGGATTCTCCTTTAGCCGGCAGCGGTGAAGAAAATGATTGGCTAAAGAGCGAATGTCAAAAAGATTTTGACCTTATGTCCGACATGCGAAAGGTTTGGAGCCAACATGTTTGGTGGACCAGAAACGCAATAATATCTATATTAAACGATTTACCCGATACCGAAGCGGTTACAGCGGAGCTAATGAAAAACCCAAAAAATATCGGAGACATTTTCGGAAATTTTTGCGGGAAAGAAACGGGCGATGCCGTTACAAAGTTAATTACCGAACATTTAAGTTTAGGCGGAGAAATATTTAAGGCCATAAAGGCAAGAGACCATAATAAGGTTTTGAGTTTAGAAACAAAGTGGTATCAAAACGCCGATGAAATAGCAAAGGCTTTAGCATCACTCAATAAAAATTACGATGAAAATGAACTAAGAGAGATGCTGTATGACCATTTAGCTATGACTACAAACCAAGCGGCGTATATGAAATCGGGGGAATATGAAAAATCTATTATGGAATTTAACAGCATAGAAGACGAAATTTTGAAAATGGCGGATTATTTGTCTTTAGGGATTATTCAGTAAAAAGCTTCCGACAAGTTAAAAACCTCCTTTGGAATGATAAAGAAAACCATAGGAGGTTTTTTTGTTTACTTTCTTTTGAATAAAAAGCGCCGGGGTTTTTATAAAGGTAACATAAATTTTAAACTTTAAATAAGATGAAATAAGTCTAATACATAAGGAGCTTTAAAAAATGACAAACTGCGATAATATTATAATACATATTGTACAGCCAAGAGATACGGTATACTTATTGGCAAAGTCATACAATACCAGCGTTGATTCGATTTTGAATCTTAATCCCGGTATAGAAATTTACAACCTGCAAATCGGAGCAAGGCTTAGAATTTGTCCGGGGCAAATTGTTGAGACGGAACCTCCCGTTATGCCCGTTCCGCCAATCGGCACACTGCCGCCGGTAACTCCGGTTCCGCCGACAGGTCCGGTAATGCCAATTCCGCCAATTGAAACATTGCCGCCGATAACACCTATTCCACCGACAGAGCCGGTAACTCCGGTTCCGCCTACAGAGCCTTTGCCTCCTGTGCCTCCGATAGCGCCTATACCGCCTGTTAAACCCGTACCGCCGATTGGCACGCTGCCGTCGATAGTTGTTCTTCGTGAGTTGCTGCTTTTAATTTCACGCTGGATTCGTGATTATTTTGGCAAAGAACAAGCCGAAAGAATCATTAATTATATATTAGATAATATCGGAGAATAAAAAAGGCGTAAATTTGCAAACAAATTTAACGCATTTATGCGTGTGCTTACGCACTCGCCTTTGTTGAAGCCAGCAATTTCTGCAAAATGCCAAATATTTTGTTTTTGTCGCTTTGCGATAATTCTTTGGCTATAATAAAATAAGCCGCAAAATAAAGCGGCTTATTTTTGTTTAAATTCGGAATTTTGATTGGGTTTTGCTAAAATTGTTTTTTGGTTAGTATAAGTTACAAGGCCGTAATTTCCGGCAGGCGGCTTTTTTACATGCTTTTTAAATGTATAATCGACATTTACTTTTTCACTGTCTTTTTCGCCGCTGTAAAACGCCGCTATTTCCGCCGCCTTTAACAACACTTTTTCAGGCAGGTCTTTATTGTCGGAAATAATTACAACATGCGCGCCGAACGCGCCTCTGACATGCAGCCAAATATCGTTGGGCTTTGCTGTTTTAAACGTTAAATAATCGTTTTGGATATTGTTTTTTCCGGCTAAAACTGTAAAGCCGTCTATTATATATTTTGTAAGTTTAATTTCGGACGGGTTTTTTGATTTTTGTTTCTTTTCTTCAACCAGCTTAAGTTTAACAAGTTCCGACCTTATTTGCTCAATGTCGGCGTTTTCGCTTGCAAAACTCAAAGCCGTTTCTAAATTAGAAAAGTATTCTAAATCGTCTTTTGCTTTAATTAATTGTTCGTTGGAATGAATTTTTGCGTTCTTTAATTTATTGTACTTTTTAAAATATACTTGCGCGTTTTTTGCAGGGGACAATTTATTGTCAAGCAGAATTTTAACTTCCGCGTTGTCGTAGTAGTTTAGGCAGGTTAGCTCTTTGTCGGTTTTTTGGATTCTGTAGATGTTTGAGGTAATTAATTCGCCGTAAATTCTGTATTTTTCGGCTTTTTCACATTCTTTTAAACTTTCGGTTAGAATATTAATTTTTTTAGTAAGCTTTGTTATGTTGTTTTTAATAATCTGCCTATATGGCCTTGAATTTTGAGAAAGCTTAAAACCGTCGTCAATTTTATCGTAAATTTGCGTATACGCGTCCAACAAACTCTTTGCCTTGACGGTTTGCAAATTTTGACTTTTATACTCAAATGCAAAGGCTTCAAAAGGGGCGTTGTCTTTATGGGCCAAAACGGGGCAGGATGAATTATTTTTTTGCAGACCGTCAAATTTACAAATTGTGTCAAGTAAATTCTTAATATCCGCCTTTGAGAGGGGTTGACTCTTAACGTTTGATACGTGTATAATTTCTTTTACGGTTGCAAGCGACACACCTTTTAAGGTTTTTAGCAAAAAGTTTTCTAAATTTTCGCCGTCGAATGCTTCTAAAGCGCTTTCTATTTTTTTGACTTCGTTTAAGCAAAAATTATCTTGGCTTTTCGGCAATTGGTAATCAAGGCCTGTAAATACCGGGCGTATATTTTTATCGTCAAGAGGGTAAGCTTTTAGCGCGGCTAAAATTTTACCCTCGGATGTTAAAATTATATTGGAGTTTTTTCCAGTAAGTTCTACATATAATTTATAGAGTTGTTCGGAAAATTCCGCTTTATTTAAAAGCTCTATAATTACTATTCGTTCGCAGTAAACATTTGATATGTTTGTTATTTGCGAATTACTTAAATGTTTTCGCAAATTCATTAAAAAAGAGAACGCGGAAAGTGGATTTTCGCGCGTATTCTGCGTTAAATAAATTTTCGGCGCGTTGTTGTTTAAATTTACGCACAGCTTATAATTTTTAAAATTCGCATAAATATTAAATACAATTTCCAAAACATTACTTTGCGTTATTTTATTTATTTTTCCGCCTTTTAGCGTATCGTTTAACTCGTTTACTAAAAAGCCCAAAGTGTAAGCGTCGTTTGGCATAGTTTGATTATAGCGATTTCTTGCGGTTTTGTAAAGTTGTCGGCGTCAATATTATAATTTTAGGCTAAATTAATGAGTTTTGATTGCAATACGGATAAAAATATGTTATTATTTTATAGCCTATTGAATTTATTGTCGAATAGCTAATTCGGCATAATTCTAAGGGTTTATTGCTAAGAAATTGTTTAACTTCGAAAGTATAGTTTAAAGGAGCCAAACATGAAGTACGAGGTAGGAAAAAAAGAGAAAGGAAAAGTTAAGATTAAAATAACTTTGAGCGCCGAGGAATGGGCTGCGGCAAACGAACAGGCGTATGAAAGAAACAAAGGAAAGTATGAAGTGCAGGGCTTTAGAAAAGGCCATGTTCCTCAAAAGATATTAGAAGGAACATACGGCAAAAACATATTTTTTGAGGACGCCATAAACGGAGCTTTTCCTAAGTACTATTCTGAAGTTTTAGATAAAGAAAAAGATATTTTTCCAGTGGACAACCCTGAAATTGATATAGAAAAGATTGACGACACAGGCGTTACAATAACTGCGGATATTACCTTAAAACCCGAAGTCAAGATAAAATCTTACAAGGGTATAAAGGTGGAGAAAAAAGAGTATAATGTTGTTGACGCGGACATTGAAGCGGAGCTTAATGTGGCAAGAGAGCGCGCCGCGCGCTTGGTTCCCGCAAACGACAGGCCTGCCAAAGACGGCGACAGCGTTACCATAGATTATTCGGGAACGGTAGACGGCGTTAAATTTGAGGGCGGAACGGCTCAGAATCAGATTTTAGTTTTGGGAAGCAAGTCCTTTATTCCGGGCTTTGAAGACCAAATTATAGGCATGAAGGTTTCCGACAAAAAAGATATTAAGGTAACATTCCCTAAAGAATATGCAAAAGATTTGGCAGGTAAAAAAGCTGTGTTTAGCATAGAACTCAAAGATATTAAATTTAAAGAACTGCCTGACCTTTCCGATGAATTTGCAAAAGATGTCAGTGAATTTGACACCTTGGCAAAATACAAAGCCGATATAAAGAAGAAATTAAAAGAGCAAAACGATAAAAGAGCGGAAGGCGAGTACGAAGACGCGCTTTTAGACGCGATTTTAAAAGATACGGAAGTTGAAATACCAAAGTGCATGGTAGAGGACCAATTAGACTCTATGATGCAGGAAATGGAGCGTAAACTGATGTACCAAGGCTTAAAGTTTGACGATTACTTAAAATACTTAAATACCACAAAAGAAGCTTTCAGAAAAAATAGCGAAAAAGACGCATTGTATGCCGTAAAGACAAGGCTGGTTTTCCAGGAAATTATAAAAGCGGAAAAGATTGAGGCAGACCAAAAATCTTTAGACGCGTTAATGGAAAAAATGGCAAAGGCTCAGAATAAGCCGCTTGCTGATTTCAAAAAAGGCATAAGCGAAAACCAAATGCCGTATTATAAAAATCAGGTTATTTCGGATAAGCTGTTTGATTTATTGAAAAAATACAACCCCAACAGTTGAAAAAGTCTTTGATAGTGGCAAAAATCGGAACTCTCGGCTCAGGTTTAGTATTAGAAATACAACTCCCTTCGCCGATAAACCGCGCTTTTCGCCACTCTGAAAGCCTTTTTGAGCTGTTGAATACGACTGATTTGGAGGTTTATATGAATTTAATTCCGATGGTTATAGAACAGACCAACAGAGGCGAACGCTCGTACGATATTTATTCCAGATTGTTAGAGGACAGAATTATATTTATGTCAGGCGAAATAGACGATAATGTCAGTAATATTTTAGTGGCGCAATTATTATATTTAGAGAGTAAAGATTCCGATAAAGACATTCATATTTATATAAACAGCCCGGGCGGACATGTTACGGCAGGCTTTGCAATTTACGATACTATTAAATATATTAAGTGCGATGTCGCGACAATTTGCGTCGGCTTTGCCGCAAGCATGGCGGCGTTTTTGCTGTCGTCCGGCACAAAGGGCAAGCGCTTTGTTTTACCCAACAGCGAAGTAATGATTCATCAGCCACTCGGTGGAACGCGCGGACAAGCAAGCGACATTGAAATTCAGACAAAACAAATTTTAAAAATCAAAAAGCGCATAAACGAAATACTTGCCGCCAACACAGGCCAGCCGATTTCTAAAATAGAAAAGGATGTTGACAGGGACTTTTATATGAACGCCGACGAGGCGGTAAAATACGGTATTGCCGATAAGGTTTATGTTACAAGGAAAGCTTCAAAACCTTAACATAATAGTAACGGTTTTCATAAACTGATTATGCTAAAAAAATATACGGAGATATATGGTGGAAAAAGAACTCTTCTGCTCATTTTGCGGAAAACCCAAAGACTTAGTCAAAAAACTTGTTGCAGGCCCTAACGGCATATTTATTTGCGACGAGTGTATTGATATTTGTCAGGAAATTATTAAAAAAGAAGATATTAAATCCAATTTAGACTGCAGTGTCAATCTTTTGACTCCGCAGGATATAAAGGCTAAATTAGACGATTATATAATAGGGCAGGACTTGGCAAAAAAAGTGCTGTCTGTCGCCGTGTATAATCACTACAAGCGCATAAATGCTAAAGCGGAAAAGGACGACGACACGGTTTTAGAAAAGTCTAACATTTTGCTCCTTGGTCCAACAGGCTGCGGCAAGACTTTACTCGCTAAAACTTTAGCTAATATTTTGAATGTGCCTTTTGCAATGGCGGACGCCACGACATTAACGGAAGCGGGCTATGTCGGCGAAGATGTTGAAAATTTATTATTAAAACTTATTCAGTCCTCGGACTACGACATTGAGCGAGCTCAAAGAGGCATAATATATGTTGACGAAATCGATAAAATCTCAAGGCGCTCCGAAAATATGAGTATAACAAGAGATGTCTCAGGTGAAGGCGTTCAGCAGGCGCTGTTAAAAATTATCGAAAGCACAGTTGCGTCCGTTCCGCCTCAAGGCGGCAGAAAACATCCGCATCAGGAACTTATTCAGATTGACACAACCAATATATTGTTTATCTGCGGCGGCGCTTTTGTGGGGCTTGACAAAATTATATCCAAAAGAAAAGACCCGGCATCCGTGGGTTTTGGAAATGTTTTAAAGAATGGAAATAAGTCAGAGAGCGAACTATTAACCGATGTTACGCCGCAGGATTTGATTCAGTACGGTCTGATTCCGGAGTTTGTCGGAAGACTTCCGATTGTTGTTAGCGTAGAATCGTTAGACGAGGAAGCTTTATATAAAATTTTAACCGAACCAAAAAATTCTTTAATTAAGCAGTATCAAAAACTTTTTAAGCTTGACGGAGTAAATTTGGAGTTCGAAAAAGAAGCGATTAGCTATGTCGCAAAACGCGCCATTGAATTAAAGACCGGAGCCAGGGGATTGCGGACAATTTTAGAAAATATAATGCTGTCTTTAATGTTCGAAATACCGTCCGACAAGACAATTAAAAAAGTAATAATATCTAAGGAAGTTATATCCGACAAAAAGTCGCCGGTGATATTGCGCACAACAACTAAAAAAGAAACGGCGTGATATGCATCACCGCAGTCGGGCTACGCTTGACGAGCCGATTCGGTCATGTATCAGAAATACATTCCCTTCGCCGGCTCGTCAACTGTTGCCCGACTGCGGTGCGCCTAACCTCTCACGGTTTAGATTTGAGAACTAATAACTATTAAGACAGTTTTGAACCATTCTATTTTTAGAGTGGTTTTTCGTTGTTTGACAACTTGATTAAATTATTTTAATACCGAGTAGACAAAACAGAAATGTTTAGCGAATTAATAGTTAGAAAATTAATTTTCACAATTAATTATTTGAAAGGATAGGCGCGACGCAGGCGGTCAACAGTTGTGAGGACGTCGAAGGGCGCGTATTACAATACGTAACCGAGGCGACCGAGCAACCGTAGACCGTATCCGCCGATGCATAGCCTTTCAAGGGAGATAGGAAAATGGAATTTAAAAACAAAATCAAACAAGAGTTTGATAAAATTGAATCGACCGATGCGCAAAAAGCCGAACTTACTCATAGAGTAAAAACGACTTTACATCGGGAGAATGGCAAAGCAAAACAAGCGCCGCGCAAAGGCAAAAAATTATGGGTGCGCCTTACGGCTGTATCTTCAGCATGCGTATTGGTTATAGGCGCAATAATAGGCGGATTCTTTTTGTTGAGAGGAGACGGCACAACTACGCGCACAGCTTCATATGCAAATTTGATGTTGGATAATGAAAAGGGCGCGGCTGCATTATCAAGAGCTCTTAGCGCACAGTATCTTCCGGAGTTAGAAAAACTGACTAAGTCGAATGTTGCACAATCTAATGCGTCTTTAGAAACCGCAACTCAGTCGAAAGTGCAAACAGCAGCTTCAACTGATACTGTACCGGATTTTCTGCAGTCTTATAATAAGAAAGTAGAAATTGACGCCATTGATTTAGAAGGTTTTATTTATATTCAAGAAAGCCTAGCAACAATCAATATAAGCGGTGCAGGCGAATATTATGACATTTATAAGCTAAGAAATGAGGTCAGTTTTATCTTAGAAACAATTCCCGCATTTAACCAATGGTTTACAATGCCGGGTATGGGAGTTGATAAAGGCTTTGTGACAAGACCGTATTACGAAAGTTGGTCATATTATCTTGAAAGCGATTCTTTGGGAAAAGTTGTAACTATTACAAGAATCAGTCATACACACAATACGCAAGCATGGGATTTTGCAAACAATAAAAGTATAAAAAATCCAGACTACGGCGAGGGTTTTATGAATATGCGGCAAGTTATGCAAATTAAGTACTACTTTGACGAAAACGATATAGAAGTATTTGAAGTTATGGCATACGACGTTGCGCGTATCAATAATGACTTTATTCCTGTGGCAATTCATTACCTAAAAAATGTAAAAGATACTAGCCTCACAAAATATGATATTCAATTTTCTGAAAATAAAGTTATAACGGAAAATTACTACCCAGTTGACTGGGGGATGGATTATCGGAATATCTATCCCAACGGAACAACTTTAAGTTTTATTCAACTTAATTACACGGATGCAGACGATATAAAACTTTTAAAAATTCAGCAAACACTTCCGGTTGCAGATATATTTGACGATTGCGTCAGAACAAGTGTTATGTTTTACAGTAAAGACGGAGATGACGTTCAACTCTATGCCTCCGGTCACGATTACATTAACATTGATACGATAGTCGTCGGCGAATATGCAAATATGTTTAATGGTTTGTATGTTGATTATTGTCTTGGTGCTGCAATGACATCTTATTTCCCGTGGTCACATTGGTGGTCGAATGATATTAAAACTGCCGGATTATTTTTAGGAGGTTTAGGCGGCAGAAAAACTTGGGAAACGTTTAGCAATGTTGAATATTCAGACAATGTAACAAGAGCGTTGCACGTCTATAAAACAAACGACGAAGCGGATTTAATGAATAAGTTTTTCGCTAATATTAAATCTTTAGCAAAAGCAACAGACGTTCCTAATGCAGATGTTAATGGTTTTATGAGTGAAGCGTCGGGGATTACAACCGTTGTTACTTCGAATTTTGACACGGAAACATTATTAGACGGTCTTATTTCTAAAATGGCAGAAAACGCGGTTTCTAACTTTACTCTCAAAAATAATTGGGAACAAATATATGACAGTTTAGACGATGATATAGATGTTTACAAATACGCTTTTAAAGAAGTCTTTGACAGGAAAGGCAACTTAATTAAAAGAACTCCTGTTCTTGACGAAAACGGAAATCAGGTTTATGAGATTATTAAAGTGAAAGGTCCGTTTGTAATTGAAAACTTATATGGTCCTTTCTATGGAAAAGATTTACCGATAAGTGATTTAAGAGGCCGTGCATATCTTAAATACTATCCTGACAAAGCGGTTCTGGAATTTAATGGAGATGCAAGAATTAATGACCATAAATCCGGTGTGCAAGGAACATTGAAAGCAGGCGGACAGTATTCCTTAGCATTGGCATTAAAATCGGAAACAGGCGAAATTGTTGTGCTTGAAGATAATTTTGAATATCAAAAAGGCTCCTCTTCTTTCATTAATCTAAATTGGAAAGAATACGACCTTGCCAACCTTAGTATTGATAAAGCTGGAACGTACACATTAATTTGGGTGCTTGTAGAAAAACAAGGGGATCAATATGCTGTTGTTTTTGACACTGAAACCATAGTCGATGTATTTGCTGTTCCTGTTACATTAACACAAGGTTACACTATGACTATAAAATCAAGAGTAATGACAATAACGGTTAATTAATAATACCTTTACCGCAAACCGTTTTAGGTTTGCGGTAAAGGTAATAAACACAAACATAAGGGGAAGATAAGGAGATTTTATAAAATGCAGGTAAACGATTTTGACATAGAATACATAGTGAACCGTTACACCGACTTATTATTAAGGTTTTGCGCCGCAAAAATTAAGGAGGAAGCGGACAGGTACGATATCTTGCAGGAAGTGTTTGTCGCCTTTTTAAAGTCGCATACGGATTTTAAAGACGAGGCATATGTTAAAAACTGGCTGTACAAAGTAACATCATATAAAACAGACGATTTTTTAAGAAAGCGTTACAAGATTTCTAAAAACGAATTGCCGGAAGTTTATGCCGTAAACGCGCCTTATACAAGCAGTGATTTATCATTTATTGATGAAATCAGGAAACTTCCGGAGAAACAAGGACAAGTAATATTCTTATATTACTACGAGGGTTATTCGACCGATGAAATATCAAAAATGCTGAATATTAAAGCGTCCACGGTGCGAAATAACCTAGATAAAGCGAGAAACAATCTTGAAAAATTATTATAAGTTTTGGGGGAACAAACGCGCTTCCTGATCCGTTATATAGGTAAAGAGCAAAAGTTTTATTAAACTCAAGAAAAATAGTGTATTATAAACGTACGATTAAATAAATGTAGA
>Ga0209737_10002348_pt1 | contig 13256 bp, 14 predicted proteins | sample TergutCu122P3_FD_187284 | JGI IMG/M metagenome (GOLD analysis project Ga0209737, IMG submission 187284) | Cubitermes ugandensis P3 segment gut microbial communities from Kakamega Forest, Kenya - Cu122 P3 (SPAdes) (version 2) | ecosystem: Host-associated > Arthropoda: Insects > Digestive system... | reverse complement strand
AGCACCATCGTCCAGCCCTGCAAGGGCTGAACAGACATTATTCAGCCCTTGCAGGGCTGGGGGAGTGTTGGATGTTCGCTTTCCGCCGGTTTCGCTCGCGATGCTCGCTCCACCGACGGTTACTCATGTTGCGCCCCTTCGGGGCTGCTTTCCTGCTTGTGTAGATACCTATGCCTTGAAGGGGAGGGAGCTTCGTTCCTTCGCGGCTTCGCGTGAGCAGGAATCAGGGGTCAGAGGTCAGAGGTCAGAGGTCAGAATGGAGCGCGGGCGAGACGCCCGCCGCCCCCATTCCAATCCCCGCTTTCGCGAGGACAGGTTCTTCCCCCGCAAGCGGGGGAATGGGCTTCAAACCCCCGCCCGCCTTCGGCGGGCACCCCCGCAAACCCCCGTCGGCTTCGCCGACACCCCCTTTGAAAAGGGGGCAAGGCGGGGGCTTTCTTTCTTCGCGGCTTCGCGTGAGAAGAGTTTTTTCTGATCCCTGATTCCTGGCTTCTGACCTCTGAACCCCATCCCCATCCTAACCTTCCCCTTGAAGGGGAAGGAACGTGCGTTCCTTCGCGGCTTTGCGTGAGGCAAAACAGGGCGCGATAAATCGCGCGCCTACGTTCTGATTCCTGATTGCGGCTTCGCGTGAGGTCAAAACGTCGCGGTTCCCGCCACGCTTCGCTCGCGGCTAAAGGCCGCTCACCACGACCTATGCGCCTTCGCGTGAGGTCAAAACGTCGCGGTTCGCTGCGCTCACCACGACCTATGCGGCTTCGCGTGAGGCAACCCCGTCGCGGTTCGCTGCGCTCACCAGCGACCTATGAGCTATTCGAAGGGGTGTTCGCCCACCCCACACGCTTCTTTGCTACAATCCGCCGTTGTGGGTCAACGCGGCGGCATGCGGGTATGCCGCTTTTTTACAGATGCGAGCGCATAGACTTAAAGCGGACGCATCAGAGGCTAGGCAGGGACAAGCGGTATGCTTGAAATTCAGGATCTCGCGGCGCGCCGCGGTTATGTGACGTTGTTCAGTCGGGTTTCGTTCAAGGTGGAGCCGGGTGAGGCGTTGATCATCACCGGCGCGAACGGCACGGGCAAGACGACGTTGTTGCGGATGCTGGCCGGTTTGTCGCATCCGCTGTCGGGGAAAATTCTGTGGCGCGGACAGGAGGTACGGGCGTTCGATCCGGTGCTGCGCAATAATCTGACGTTTATCGGTCATGCGCCGGCGCTCAAGGATGAGTTGACAGCGGAGGAGAATTTGATGTTGCTGGTGAAGCTGGCCGGCGAGACGGTGGCGTTGGACGCGTTGCGCGAGGCGTTGCGGGTGGTGGCGCTGGGGGCGCGGTTGACGGTGCCGGCGCGGGTTTTGTCGCAGGGGCAGCGGCGGCGGATCGGGTTGGCGCGGCTGGCGTTGGCGCCGCGTCCGTTGTGGGTGCTGGATGAGCCGGTGACGGCGCTGGATCCGGCGGGGATTGCGTTGTTGACGGGGATGATGGCGACGCATTTGGCTAAGGGCGGCGCGGTGATTGCGGCGACGCATCAGGCGCTGGATTTGCCGGCGGGTGTGATGCGGCAGTTGTCGTTTCAGTGATTTTGATTCAAGTGGATACCGTGAATAATCCCTTTCCCACCGCCCTCTCCCACCCCTTTATGGCACTGGATTCCCGCTTTCGCGGGAATGACGGGGAGAGGGAACAAACGCATGCGGGCGAGACGCCCGCGCTCCAACCCCTAACGCTTCCCTCGAAGGAGAGGGAGCAAAGCGACGCAACGCGAAAATGTGCGCCACTGAACAGGAAATGCGCTAAATCATGACGACGAATTCTTCTCCGGTGTTTCCTGTTCGCGCGGCGATGGAGCCGGGCGACGGTGTTTTTACGGCGTTTTTCTGGGCGTTGCGGCGCGATTTGCGTTTGGCGCTGCGTTCGCGCGCTGAGTTGGGTGTTCAGATTTTGTTTTATATCATTGTGGTGGCGCTGTTTCCGTTGTCGATGTCGCCGGACAAGGAGTTGTTGTTGTTGCTCGGCCCCGGGGTGTTGTGGGTGGCGGCGTTGCTGGCGTCGTTGTTGTCGCTGTCGCGCTTGTTCGCCAGCGATTACGCGGACGGGACGCTCGAACAGATGGCGATGTCGCCGTTGCCGTTGCCGGCGCTGATTCTGGGGAAGATCAGCGCGCATTGGTTGACGACGGGTTTGCCGGTGGTGCTGTTGGCGCCGTTGCTGAGTATTCAGTATTATCTGGAGCCGGAAGCGATTGGGGTGTTGATGGCGGGGTTGTTGATCGGTACGCCGGTGTTGTCGCTGTTGGGCGCGATCGGCGCGGCGTTGACGCTGGGTTTGCGCTCGGGCGGCGGCAGTTTGTTGGCGTTGCTGATTTTGCCGTTGTATATTCCGGTGTTGATTTTCGGCGCGGGCGCGGTCGAGGCGGTGCGCGGCGGTATGGGCGCCGACGCCAATTTTTCATTGCTGGCGGCAGGTTTGTTGCTGGCGTTGGCGGGTGCGCCGTTTGCAACATCGGCGGCGGTGCGGATTTCTTTGGATTGATGGGGTTTAAGTGATGAGTGGATTCAAATACGCGGCGCCGGCACAGTTTTATCCGCTGGCGGGCAAGATGGCGCTGTGGTTTGCGGTGCTGGCGGCGGTTCTGACGGTGATCGGGTTGGTCATCGGTTTGTATATCGCGCCGATCGATGTGACGCAGAAGGATTCGTACCGGATTATTTTCATTCATGTGCCTGCCGCCTGGATGTCGATGTTTCTGTATGTGGTGATGGCGTTCTGGAGCGCGATGGCGCTGGGGATGAATACGCGGCTCTCGGCGATGATGGCGCAGTCGATTGCGCCGACCGGCGCGCTGATGACGGCGATCGCGCTGTGGACGGGCGCGCTCTGGGGCAAGCCGACCTGGGGGACGTACTGGGCCTGGGACGCGCGGATGACTTCGGAATTGATCCTGCTGTTCCTTTACCTCGGCATCATCGCATTGCGCAACGCGATCGACGATCCGCGACGCGCCGACAAAGCCTGCGGTGTGCTGGCGCTGGTCGGCGTGGTCAATGTGCCGATCATCTATATGTCGGTGCGTTGGTGGAATACGTTACATCAAGGCGCTTCGATTAAGCTCGGAAAAACGTCAATCGACGATATCATGCTGGCGGGGATGTTGGTGATGGTGTTCGCTTTCTGGTTTTATTCGATGGCGGCAACGCTGGTTCGGTTGCGCGCGATCATGCTGGAACGCGAAGCCGGCGCGGCCTGGGTGGCGCGTCTGGAAGAAGTGAAGGAAGTGAGAAAGGAGCAGTGATGGGCGAATTTTTCGCAATGGGCGGTTACGCCTTTTTCATCTGGATGGCGTACGGCATGACGGCATTGCTGATCGTGGCGGAGATCGTGACCGTGCGGGCGCGTTATCAACGAGCGCTGCATCTGGCGCGGCACAGCGAAGCGCATGAGGCTGCCGCCGGTGCGCAACTGAAGGAGGCTGAATGAGCGACGGGCAGGAAATCACACAGGGAGCAGAAGCAGCGGCAGTGTCGCCGGGAGGTATCAAAGCGCGGCACAAGCGGTTTCTCTGGATTGTTTTCGGATTGGCGTTTTTCGCGGCCATTGTGGCGCTGGTGTTGAACGCGTTCGGTTCAAGCATTACGTATTTCTATTCACCGACTGAAGTGGTGCAAGATAAAGTGCCGCACGGACGAGCGTTCCGGGTCGGCGGCATGGTCGAGGGCGGCAGTGTGGTGCGCGACAGCAACGGGCTGACGGTGTATTTCAGGGTAACCGACACCGCCGAAACGGTCGCGGTGGTTTATACCGGTATTTTGCCTGACCTTTTCGCCGAAGAAAAAGGCGTGGTGGCGCAAGGCAAGCTCGACGAGTACGGCGTTTTTCAAGCGACGCAGGTGCTGGCCAAGCACGATGAAAATTATGTGGCGCCGGAAGTTCAGGCGGCGCTGGATGAGGCGCACAAGAATCGTGCGGCGCAGACGTTGGCGCAATAAAGCTGTTGAAACGACAAAGCAGAAGATAAAGCAGAAACAATAAGACCGGCACGCATGTCGCGTGTTTTCCGTTGGGGTGGATAAAGATGATTCCTGAAATTGGACAATTTGCGTTGGTTCTGGCGGCGTTGCTGATGATTGTGCAAGGCACCTTGCCGCTGGTGGGGGCGTCGAAAGGCATTTCGGCGTGGATGGCGCTGTCGCGCCGTACCGCGCAGGGGGCGTTTTTCTTTTTGTCGCTGGCGCTGGGCTGCTTGATTTACTCGTTCATCGTCAACGATTTTTCGGTGTTGAACGTGGCGAATAACTCCAACACCAAGTTGCCGGTGATCTACCGGATCGCCGCTTCCTGGGGGTCGCACGAAGGGTCGATCCTGATGTGGGTGTTCATGCTGGGCATGTGGTCGTGCGCGGTCAGTATTTTTTCCAAACACCTGCCCGAAGAAATGACGGCGCGGGTGCTGGGCGTGATGGGGCTGGTCACCACGGGACTGCTGTTTTTTATGTTGCTGACGTCGAATCCGTTTGACCGGATTTTTCCGGTGCCGGTCGAAGGGCGCGATTTGAATCCGCTGTTGCAAGACCCCGGGATGATATTGCACCCGCCGATGCTTTACATGGGCTACGTCGGCTTTTCGGTGGCGTTCGCGTTTGCGATTGCGGCGCTTCTGGGGGGGCGGCTCGACGCGACCTGGGCGCGCTGGTCAAGACCCTGGACGACGCTGGCCTGGTGCTTTCTCACGGTCGGCATTCTGATCGGCAGTTGGTGGGCGTATTACGAATTGGGCTGGGGCGGCTGGTGGTTCTGGGATCCGGTTGAAAATGCGTCGCTGATGCCCTGGCTGGTCGGCACGGCGCTGATCCACTCGCTGGCGGTGACCGAAAAACGCGGCACGTTCAAAGTGTGGACGGTGTTGCTGGCGATTTGCACCTTCTCGCTGTCGCTGCTCGGCACCTTCCTGGTGCGTTCGGGCGTACTGACCTCGGTGCATGCGTTTGCGGTCGATCCGCAGCGCGGTATGTTCATTCTGGCGTTTCTGGCGCTGGTGATCGGCGGTTCGCTGGCGCTGTTTGCGTTCCGGGCGCCGAAAGTCGGCACGGCCGGAACATTCAAATTTGTTTCGCGGGAATCCGCCCTGCTCGCCAATAATGTCTTGCTGACGGTGGCGTGCGGAACGGTGTTGCTCGGCACGCTTTATCCGCTGTTTCTCGACGCGCTGAAACTCGGCAAGATTTCCGTTGGCCCGCCGTACTTCGAGGCGGTGTTTGTGCCGTTGATGGCGCCGCTGGTGTTTTTGATGGGCATCGGCGCGGTGGCGCGCTGGAAAGAGGCGACGCTGCCGGATTTGTGGGCGCGGTTGCGCTGGGCGGCGGTGATTTCGCTGGTTGCGGCGGTGGCGCTGCCGTTCATTCTCGGTCGCACCTCGCCGACCAGCGTGGCGTTGCTGGCGCTCGGTTTTGCGATGGCGTTCTGGATCATCACCTCGGCGCTGGCCGGTTTCTTCGATCGCGTCAAGCATGTCGAAGGCAGCTTCGGCGAAAAACTGAAGCGGCAACCGCGCAGTTTCTGGGGGATGTTCACCGCGCATATCGGTGTGGCGGTGTTCATCATCGGGGTGACGGCGGTCAAAGGCTTTGAAGCCGAGCGCGATGTGCGAATGATGCCGGGCGATTCGGTGAGCGTGGGCGGCTACAGCTTCCGCTTTGAAGGTCTTGAAGAGCGTCGCGGCCCCAATTACAACGCGACGCGCGGCACCTTTGATTTGAGCAAAGACGGCAAGTCGATTCGCAAGCTGTACCCCGAAAAGCGGATCTATTTCGCGCACGGAATGCCGATGACCGAAGCGGCGATCGACAGCGGCATCTTCGGGGATCGTTATGTTTCGCTGGGTGAGCCGATCAACGACGGCCAACAATCGTGGAGCGTTCGCGTTTACCACAAGCCATTTGTGACCTGGATCTGGGGCGGCTGCATTCTGATGACGCTGGGCGGATTGCTGGCGATCACCGACCGCCGCTATCGGGTGAGCGCGCGGCGCGATGCCGCAGCGCCGGTGTTGGCGCCGCTGGAAGCGGTGAAGTTGGAGAAAGCATGAAGAAAAAGTTACTGCTGTTGATCCCGCTGGTGGTGTTTTTTGTGCTGGCGGGGTTTTTCGTCGTCGGGCTGGGTCTCAATCCGCGCGAGGTTCCGTCGCCGCTGATCGGCAAACCGGCGCCGACGTTCGCGTTGCCGGATTTGAACGAACCGGAAAAAACGGTGACGTCGAAGGATTTTCTCGGTCAGGTGTGGTTGTTCAACGTCTGGGCTTCGTGGTGCGTGTCGTGCCGCGCCGAACATCCGCTGCTGGTGGCGTACGCCAAAACCAACGAGGTTGCGATTGTCGGATTGAATTACAAGGACAAGCCGGCCGATGGCAAAGCCTGGTTGCGACAATACGGCGATCCTTACACGGTGTCGGTGATCGACGCCGATGGTCGCGTCGGGATTGATTACGGCGTTTACGGTGTGCCCGAAACGTTTTTGATCGACAAGCAGGGTATCATCCGCTACAAGCAAATCGGTCCGATCACCGAAGAAGCCATGCGTAAGACGATCATCCCGATGATCAAGGAGCTGAAACAGCAATGAATACAGCGATGGGAAGATCAATGAGAAGATCAATGAGAGCGTTTCTTCTGATTTGCGCGATAAGCGTGCTGGGTGGCTGGGGCGGTATGGCCGTTGCCGGCGAAGCGGTGCCGACGGAGAACGATCCGGTCGCGCAGAAGCGGGCGGTGGAACTGGCGGCGAAATTGCGCTGTCTGGTGTGCCAGAATCAGTCCATTGCCGAATCGGATGCGGAACTGGCGGTCGATTTGCGGCGGCAAGTGCGCGAGCAGATCGCCGCGGGCAAGAGCGACAGAGAAATCATCAACTTCATGACTGAACGCTACGGTGATTTTGTTCTGTACGAACCGCCGATGAAACCGGCGACGCTGTTGCTGTGGATCGGGCCATTGTTATTGCTGGCGGCGGGCGTGGCGGCGATGGTTTTTCTTTTGCGCGGTCGCGGTCAGGCGGCGGCAGGATCGGCGCCGTTGACAGAAGCCGAGCAGGCGCGGGCGACGGCGTTGCTCGAAGGGCGTACGATACAGAACGTATCGAGCGGAAAGGGGAAATGACGTGATCGGATTTCTGGCAGTTGCTCTCGTATTGACCGCGATTGCGTGCGTGTGGATTTTCGTGCCGTTGTTCAAGGGGCGCGTCAGCAAAGACGACGCGCCGGAACACGGTCAGGCCAATTTGCAGGTTTTGCGCGATCAGTGGGAAGAACTCGAAAACGATTACCGCACCGGCGCCATCGGTGAGGCCGAACTGGCCGAGGCGAAAGCCGAGCTTGAGCGTCGAACGCTGGAAGAAGCGACCGGATTGAAAGATGCGGCGAAGCAGGCGGCAATGACCCAGGAAGCGCCGCAGCGGAAACCGGCGATCATCTGGGCGGTTGCCGGATCGCTGATGATATTATGTCTGGCGGGGGTGTTTTACGTTCTGGTCGGGACACCGGCGGCGTTCGATCCGAGCGTGGCGACGGCGGAAGTCGCAGAAAGAAACCCGCACGGAGACGGCCACGATTTTACGCCGGCGCAAATGGAGGAAATGTTGAACGCTTTTGCCGTCAGGCTGGAAGCCGAGCCGGACAACATCCAGGGACATATGATGCTGGCGCGCTCCTACGTGCAGATCGGCAAGTACATGCAGGCGGCGGCGACGTATGAAAAGATTCTTGCGCGTGTTCCCGATGAGGCCAACATCCTCGCCGATTATGCCGACCTGCTGGCGATGATACAGGGCGGTCGTCTGGACGGGCAGCCGATGGAACTGGTGGGGCGGGCGCTGAAGGCCGATCCGACCCACTGGAAGGCGCTGGCGCTGGCAGGGACGTATGCGTTTGAAAACCAGGATTACGCCCGTGCAGAGGCGTTCTGGACCCGAATGAAGGCGACCGTGCCTCCCGACTCGGAAATCGCCCGTTCGATAGACGGCAGCATTGCCGAAGCGCGGGCGCGCGCCGAGAGGGGAACAGGCTCCGGAAGCCGATTGCCAGAGTGAGATCGGGCGCGCCGCGCCGGAAAAACAAGAAAAAATTCAGAGAAGTTTCAGAGAAGTTTCAGAGAAAAGGCCACCCTGCGGGGTGGCCTTTTTCTAACACTCTCCGGGGGTTTGTTTGACATAAGTCAAACAACAGACATGGCCTACTAGGAAAAGGGAAAACTCTTGCTAGACTTCCACAAACGGCATTGTTTGCTGTTTTTTAGTAACGTCGTCTAACGCTGTTAAACTGATAGGAGTTCCACCATGAAGCACAATTTGATGGGTCTCTGGCGGCACGTAGTTGTCGCGTGTGCATTAGGTCTTCTTACGCTTGTTTCGCCGTCTGCGATGGCGCAACAAAAGTCAAAGAATGTTAATGCCTCGCAATGTTACGCTTGTCACCAACCAATACAAGAGTTGCAAGCAAACAACAAGCACAAAGGGGTCAATTGCGTGGCTTGCCACGACAAACTGACGGAGCACAACGCAAATCCTTCTGTTCGTCCGACCACTGCCGTTAGTCCGGCTGCTTGCGGCACCTGCCACAAGGATCAGTTTGACTCGTCGTACAAGATGAACTGGAAAAAACCGGCGCGTCACGACAAGACATTGGGCGCGGGTCCGACACCGAATCCGGCGTTCAACAAACTCATGTCGCCGCACCCCTTCACCAGAGAGCATGCCGAACCGCGTTCGCACGCCTTCATGGTGATCGGTCAGTTCTCCGCAGACCGTGCCTTTGGTGGCCGTTTTGTGGCGAAAGATGGCTGGAAGTGGTACGCGACGGCGGGTGGCCTCATGGCGGCCTGGGACGTGCTGATGGACAAGCATCCGGGCGAACCGCACAAGATCTTCGAAACGGGCTATGGCGCAGCCGCCAATCCGGTTTGTATGTCTTGCAAGACGCAGGATCACATCCTTGACTGGGCGTTCATGGGCGATCCGGTACCGGGCGCGACATTCAGCCGTACATCGAACGTGCTTGACGTTGCCAAGTCTGTCAACTATCCGATCAACTGCTTCATGTGCCACGATCCGCACTCGGCGAAGCCGCGCGTTGTTCGTGACGCGCTGATCGATGCGATCACCCGTCCGGGCGGTACGCTGTTCCATTCGGACCCGCATGCGGCGAAGATCAATGTCAAGGAAGTCGGTCTCCGTGGCTTTACGCGCAAGGTCGCGCACATGGACCGTTACGACATGAACCTGCAATGCGGTCAGTGCCACGTTGAGTACGTATGTAATCCTGGAATTGATACGGGAACCAACGAGCCGGTCACGATGGCCGACAGACGCACCAACCTCTTCCAGTTTGTCGATATCTGGAACATCTACAAGACGATGAACGACTACAAATTCCGCGATTTCAGACATGAAATCACCGGAACGCCGTTGATGAAGGTGCAGCACCCGGATGTCGAAATTTACTACAACTCGAAGCACCAGCTTGCCGGTGTTCAGTGCAGCGACTGCCACATGCCGAAGTTGAAGAACAAGGCTGGCAAGACCTATACATCGCACTGGGTCACCTCGCCGAAGCACTACATCAAGGAAACCTGCTTGACGTGTCACGGCGACTGGAATGCGATGCAGGCTGAGTATGTGATCGACACCATGAAGGGCCGCTACTTCAGCAAGATGCGCCATGCGGAATACTGGCTGATGCGCTTTATCGACAAGTTCGAAGAAGCCAGAAACTTGGGCGTTGATGATGCGCTTCTTAAAGAAGCACGGGCGGTGCATGATGAAGCACACATGCATTGGGAGTGGTGGGGCGCTGCCAACGGCGGTTACTTCCACAACCAGGATCAAGCGGTCAAGTCGCTGAACTACGGTCAGAACCTTACGAGGACGATGATCACCAAGCTCGACAAGGCCATGGCGGATCTGCGCGCTGCGCGTCTGGCTGGCGGAAAATAAGCGGGTAAATAAGCAGTTCTTGCAATGAAAAACGGCGCCTTCGGGCGCCGTTTTTTTCAGGCCTAATCGCGGAAAAGACACGGAAAACGGTCTCATTCGATTTTCACTTCAAGACGGCAACAATAATGCCCATCGTCATTCTGCGCGTAGCGAAGCGTGTCATCCTGCGCGAAGTCGCAGGACGCAGAATCCAGACGTTGCATGGATTCCGCGACGACGCGCGGAATGACGGGGAACCTCGATCATTTATCGCTTGAAGTGGAAATGGAATCACGCGAAGGCGCGAAGGAAAAAGCACGCTCTCTCTTTGTGTCCGTTTTCGCGGGAATGACGGGGTTCTGATTCCTGACCTCTGATCTCCGATCCCTGCTACAATGACACTAACTTACTAATTAAGCAGGTGCAAGATGCTGGATCGGGATGGCTATCGACCGAGCATCGCTATCGTGATCGCCAACGCCAGAAACCAGGTTTTCTGGGGGAAGCGGCTTCGTGAGCATTCCTGGCAGTTTCCGCAAGGTGGTATCGACCCTGACGAAGCGCCGGAAGAAGCGATGTACCGGGAGCTCTGGGAAGAAGTGGGGCTGACGCCGCAGCATGTCCGCATTCTGGGGCGGACGCGCGACTGGTTGCGTTACCACGTGCCGCGGCAATGGGTGCGGCGCGAGTGGCGCGGCAACTACCGTGGACAAAAGCAGATCTGGTATCTGCTGCGCTTTGTCGGGCGCGATTCCGACATCAATCTGCGGGTGACTGAGAAGCCCGAATTTGATGCCTGGCGCTGGCATGATTACCAGGTGCCACTTGACGCAGTGATCGAATTCAAACGCGATGTTTACAAAAACGCGTTGCAGGAACTGGAGCGATTCCTGTATCGGCGATCCAGGAATCAGGGATCAGAAGTCAGGCGTCAGGAATCAGAGGTCAGGGATCAGGAATCAGAGGTCAGGAATCAGGGATCAGAAAAACATCATTGCGAGGAGCAAAGCGCGTAGGGGCGGGTTTCAAACCCGCCCTTTTTGTTTTTTTAACCACGAAAAGCACGAAAGCGCAAACTCCTTCCCCCGCTTGCGGGGGAAGGCCGGGTTTGCTGGGCAAAACACCTCCGCCTTGTGGGTGCAAACCCCTTCTCCCGCTTGCGGGGGAGGGTCGGGATGGGGGCGTAGGGTGGATAAGCGAAGCGCCATCCACCATTCGTAGGGGCGCGATTTATCGCGCCCTGTTTGTTTTTCACGTGGGGGCGCGGAGACGCGGAGAAAAATGTTCCCCTCTCCCGCATGCGGGAGAGGGGTGGGGGAGAGGGTGGCGGGCGGGACGCCCGCGCTCCAAAAAAACAACCGCAAAGAACGCATAGGACGCAAAGAAAAAAACCGTCATTCTGCGCGAAGCGGCGTCGCAGTTGCGTAGCCTGGACAAGCGAAGCGCAGTCCGGGAACGGCCTCACGCGAAGGCGCGAAGGAACGAATCTCCCCTCTCCCCTTGCGGGAGCTGTCTATATATCACATCTCCAATGTCATTATTTTGGTTGGGCGGAAGCCTCCAAGCCGCTCTGGCAGGGCCTTTCAGGAGCACAACAAAGGCTTCCATCCAAGACGCCACATGCAATTGAGTCAACAAATTCGCTTAACTTGTCAGGCAAGACACCCTTATTTCTCTGCGAGAGGCAGCATAGAAAACAAAATCTTCTATTTGAAGTCAAGGGGTTACAGTACATGATGAACAGAAATTATGATGCCGGAAATGTGATATAGAGACAGTTGCGGGAGAGGGGTCGGGGGAGAGGGGTGAAAAGATGGCACTTTATTTCCCCCTCTCCCTTTGAGGTTTTTGTCTCTCTGCGGAGACAAACGGCGGGCGCGTGAAACCTTTTCCGCCCCGCCTCGCGAAAATAAACGCCATCGCCCCCATTGAGGCGTATAATTTCCTTTTTTCGCAAACATGGGGCACCGAGACATGAAAAGCAGGAAAAGCATCGGTTTGAAAGCGGCGGCGATGGCAGCCGCGATCGCAACGGCAACAAGCATGGCGGGAACCGCGCAAGCGGTGGCGCTGAACCCCGACGGGCTTGGACAAGTTTTGATTTATCCGTATTACACCGTTCGCGCCAACGCCGACGGCAACGCCTACGACTCGCTGCTCACCGTGGTCAACGCGCGAGCGGCAGGCAAGGCCGTCAGGGTGTACTTCCGCGAAGGCAAGGCAGGGCACGTGGTGCTGAATTTCAGCCTCTATTTGTCGCAGGAAGACGTATGGACGGCGGCGATCACCCAAACGGAGGACGGCGCCGGCGCGATGATAAGAACTTGGGACACCTCATGCACGTACCCGCCGTTGACTGCGGGTGTAGGTGTGCCATTCAGGAATGACCTCTTCTCCTACGAATACGCCGACGGCGAAGACGAAACAGTGGATCGAACGAAAGAAGGCTACGTCGAAATTATCGAGATGGCGGAAATCGCAGCCGGCAGCCCCACAGGGAGGGCGATTACCCATACCCATGCCACAGTCAACAACACTTGGGCGCCAAGAAATTGCGATGCTGTCCGGGATCACGACAGTTCTGCGACGAACACACAGCCATCTTTCGCAGGCGATCTGAAAACACCTACCGGCGGCTTGTTCGGCAACATGACGCTCATCAACGTCAATACCGCGCGCGCGGTCGGTTACGACGCTGTGGCGTTAAGCCGCTTCTATCAGGGCGGTGATGACTGGGGACATTTCGGCGGCGCGAGAGTGCCGAACACCTTGTGGTTTCCGGCAGGCGTTGAAAACCCGAACCTGTCGATGGCGTATCCGGCGGCATCAACAGTTCTTGATGGCGAGGCGGGCACTGTGGAAAGCGCGTGGACCAGTACCGTCTGGATGCACGAAGGGGACGGCATCGCGCCACGCCGCTCCGTCTTTGAAGCGGGGCTGGATGCTGTGTCGTCGGTGTTGATGCGAAATTCCATCATCAACGAATTCAACGTTGCGAACGCCTATGCCGGCGTGACGGATTGGGTGGTCACGATGCCGACCAAACATCTTTACTTTGATCGTGGGAATAACTCCCTGAAACTGAACTTCCCTCTGTTTTTCGTCCACCAAGCCCATTGGTTCATGCGGCTTTTTCCTGCTCAGTTTGGTTGTTGATCCACGCTTCCATAAAGCCCTTGGGCGAAGCGTATCCGAGCGTAGAATGGCTGCGTCTGTGATTATAAAACGGTTCGATGTAATCAAACAAATCTGCTTTAGCTTCGTCTCGGGTGTTGTAGTGAGCGCCATGCACCCGTTCAC
>Ga0209737_10002346_pt1 | contig 13258 bp, 7 predicted proteins | sample TergutCu122P3_FD_187284 | JGI IMG/M metagenome (GOLD analysis project Ga0209737, IMG submission 187284) | Cubitermes ugandensis P3 segment gut microbial communities from Kakamega Forest, Kenya - Cu122 P3 (SPAdes) (version 2) | ecosystem: Host-associated > Arthropoda: Insects > Digestive system >... | reverse complement strand
TTTTATACCTCTTTATTAGACCAAATAAAACAATGTCCTAAAAGTTTCCAACCAAATCCATAATTACTAACATCCCTTTTTTTCCAATCATCATCTTTACCGTAATACCCTGTAAAATTTGAAAGTGTTTGTTTCACATTTCATCAGAAACCACATATTGTTCCATTTTTATTATTTTTATTATTTCTTTACTATTTTCAATCTCTTCAAGGTACTAAATCCAATAAACTGCCTACACATTCATAAACTATGTAAACACAAGTCGTTCAACACGACTCTTTTTTGAACTCATCTTAAACCCCTCATACAAAGTGTCTTTAAGGGGAACTCTATACCTCAATTTAGAATTTTTTATTTGTTTATTTAAATCTACCCAACTGTTGATGTTTTGTCCTAAAAATTCCTTCCATTGGTGTTTTAAGCCATCAGCAGTCAACGGGGGATAAAAATTGTTTTCTATATTTTTTACTTTATATTCAAAACCTCTACGTGCAATTTCAAGCGAAGCATTAACAGAATCAACATAAGAATACATCAAATTGCCTATAAAGGTTGTATGTTCAGTATCAATTTTAATCAATTTGATGTCCACTTCATTACATCTTTTTTCTAAATTATTTAAAAACTTGTTGCGTTTCCAAAGATTTTTCGTTCTTCTGTTATAACGTTTACCCTTATCATTTGAAGTCGTTTTAAATTGTAAATCCTCAACAAAAAGAAACTTAACACTATGATGTAAACATTGTCTTACAATGGTTTTTGGAATTTCATAAGTTTCGTGATCTAATTTGTTTTGTAGATGCTTATTTTTTGCATCATCACTTGCTAACTTACTGTTACAAATTTCATCAATGATTTTTTTAAAGTTATATTCAGTTGCAAATTTAACTTCTTTATTGTTACAAATTGAAAAACCAATATTTGAAGGATTTAAATCTATTCCTGCATAGTTATTTTTATTTAACTTTCTTGGTGGTTGTTTAAACTCCTCAAAACTTATACATACTTTATCAAATGTAATCCTTACTGTATATGTGTATCCTTGTTCACCTACTTTAACATTGTTAAGTGCTTGTAGTTTTAAAAGTTCTTTTTTCCACTTCTTACCTAAACTTTTTATGTTTAATTTTATATGTTCCTTACGGTTAAGTTTAAACAAAACATAATCTTCATCTATATGCAACTCAAAATGTCTGTTTCCTTTACAAAGTGCTTCACCTTGTATAGTTAATCCATTTTTTAATCTGTCTTTTTTCCACTCTTCTCTTGTTCTTTTCTTTTTACAAGTTAAATCCCAATTCTTTTTACTACCAAAAATTGGTTTAATATTTTCATTTAACTTCTTTGGTTGCTTGATTGGTTTACCATCTTCCCTTGATTTTAGATACTTCTTTTCATTTGCAATGTTTTTCTTTTTATTTTCATCATTCAAAGCATCTATTGATTTCTTTAAAGCAACCATACTTTTGATAACAGAGTCCTGCATATAAGCAGAAAGCATTGAATTAGGAGACATACTTTTTAAGTATGCTCTAATCTCCTTTTCACTTAAACCATCTTCAATTCGGTTATATGCTAAACGCCTTTCTTTTGATGCTTCTTGAAAAAGTGATGTAAGGTCATAATCCGTTGTGTGTTCAAAACTAATCGTTATCATCTTTAAGTTGAATTAAGTTAGTGTATATAGTATTAATATACTTTTTGTGAAAATGATGTAAGACGTTAAAATATTAAACATCAAAAAGTAAACAATATTTACTTTTTGATGTTTAACTATGTTTTTAATTATTCTATTGTGAAATGTTTAATAATTCAAATTTAATGCTTCCTTGAACTCTTTTTGAAGAAATCTACATAAATTTAAATTTTAATTTATTTACTAATGTATATAGTATATATAGTGAAATTTATTTAATTTAACGATTTCTATTCAACAAAATATCAATTAAGCAAAAAATTAAAAATATTTATAATTAAAAAGACAACTTAAAAGTTCTCATTTAAACTCATCTCAAATATTCTTCTTTAATTCCATTATTTTTTGAGTAAGATATTTATTAACATCAGCAATTGAAAATGAATTATTGTTGATTACAATATTAGATAAACCTTCATCTACTTTAACTGGTTCTAAATAATCCAACATTAATATTGATATTAAAGCACCATTATTTGAATAAATACCTCTTGCTAAAATATTTTTCACACCATGATAATTCAAATTGATATTAAAAGGATTTTCATATTCTTTACTTATGTTAAATAGATAAAGATTTTCTAAATCAGAATCTGTTTTAACATTAGCCAAATGTAATAATTCCCAACAATTATCCGATAATGTTTTAATATGTTGTGTAAAATATTCAAAAAAACCATAATAATATAAAGAACAATTATAAGATACATTACAATCTTTATTTCTATCTATTTCACCTATCACATGTGAAATTTCAAAATGTAATCTTTGTAAACGTGACAAATATTCCGTTCCATTAAAAAATTGTATTATAGATATTCTATCAGGTTTATATTTCCCCTTTATATCCAATAATGTGTTTTTTATATTCTTGTAATTATTATTAAATAATCTATCAATAGTTTTATATCTAAAAATTTTATACCACTTAATAAATTTTTGATTAACCTTCCATATACCGTATAATATTCCAACAGTTATCAATGTCCATAACATCTGTTCAAAATTATCTATTTTAATGGCTTCAGTAAATATTTTAATTAATTCATCCATAGATTTATTTCTTATTTATAATGATTACATAGTATATAGTTTTTTAAAAATTATTTTACAATTTTTGGTCTTCTGTATATTCAGGTGTTAAATTGTTTATTTCTGTATTTTCAGATTTTCTTTCAACAGTTAAGTTTTGTAATGTTGTGTTTTCAGCAACTCCTTCAGGTGTTAAATTACTAACACCTTCATTTTCTGTTACTGTTTCTGGTGTTATATTAGGAATATCAACACTTTCAATCACATTATCAGGTGTTAAATTACCTATATCTGTTGCTTCGTTTGAAACTTCAAGTGTTAAATCATTTATAACATTATTTTCAGTTTCACCTTCGGGAGTTAAATTCCCCAAACCTGTATTTTCAACCGCTCCCGTTGAAGTCATTTTCGTTAATTGCATAGTGGATTCACCTGCACTTTCTATTGTTAATTTCATTTCACTCTCCGTATTTTCACCTGTACCATCAGAAGTAATATCCGAAATATTATCTGCTTCTGCAAAGGTTTCAGGTGTTATATTATTGATTTCATTATTTTCATTAGTTGTTTCTGGGGTAATATTTTGTAAATCAAGATTTTCGTTTTCTCCATCAGGGTTAATATCTGCAATGTCAGTATTTTCACCTGCACCATCTGGATTAACATCAGCAATATCAGTATTTTCGTTTTCACCTGCAGGATTAATATCAGTAATGTCCGTGTTTTCACCCACACCATCAGGACTAACATCTGTAATATCCGTTGCTTCGCCTACACCTTCATGACTAATATCTTGTAAATCAAGATTTTCAGATGGTTCAGGAAGAACAACATTTTGAATTGTTATATTTTCTTCTGCACCATTTGGTTCTAAATCAGATAATCCTGTTGCTTCTTCTACTGTTTGTGGAGTTAAATCAGGAATGTTCGTTGCTTCTGGTGTCCATTCAGGTTTTATACCATCTAAAACATTTGCTTGGAAACTATGGTCTATTTTTTCTTTACTCACAGGATTATCATCCACAAGATTAGCAGCGGCACCCGTCACAATACCTACACCCTCTGGAATTAATTCGTGAGCATCTGTTATATCAGCATTCTCTACCACACCTTCTATGTTAAATTTCGAAATAACATCTTCTATATTATCTTTTTCTTCAAAAGTTTTTTGTAGCATTATATCTTTCCAACTATCATCCATCGTTACTTCCTTTATTCCCGTTGGTTTTAATGGTGGAATATCATTTAAAGTCATTCCACTAACCATTTGCTCTATTGCATCTCCTACTGTTCTTATCGCCTTTTTAAATTCCTTTTTGGCTATACTACTTCCAAGATTAGCAATATTTGCACCTAAAATATCTCCAACTTGTTCGCCAAGCATTTCACCTGCCATACCACCTGCTTTATCTAAAGCATCATTAACTAATCCACTAATCAAACTACCTCCTGGAGGTGTAGGTATAGGTTGCTCTTGGTCAATATCACTGCTTGCTCTATTACCACCAATTAGTGTTCCACTCCAATTATGTCCTTCATATCGTCCACTTGGCATAACACTATTATTTGCACTTGCTAATGCACCACTACTATCTTCATATACATTATCCAAAGCAACTCCACGACTACCAAATTCACTTCTAATCCAACATTTTCCAACTTTAATTGTAATTTCACCCGTTGCAAAAGAATCATTACTTGTATTAGTTAATCCTGAATATGCACTAAATGAATCAAAATTAAACTTGCATCTCTCTAATGTAAATATCGTATAAGTTAATTTATCTTGCATACTGTAATAATCAAGTGTCTGTTTGGTTTGATTATTTAAAACTGGTATAACATAATCCTTTGCCCATTGAGGTGTATTTTTTTGAATTACATCATTGAAAAATCCATATTCCGATGATTTGACTATCGAACCCACACCACTTATATCTGCGTTTATCCAATCTTTGCCTGTGCTTATTTTATCACTAATCCAACCTTCTGTATTTTGTAACCAATGCGGTGTATTTCCACTTGTTAAAAGATTTTCACCAAATTGTGCTTGTGAATTTACATCATACATATCTCGCATTTCTGTAACAACAATCTCCATATCAAAACATTGCATATTTTCAGGTAATAAATAACGTCTCATATCATAATCAAATGTTGCATCTTGATAAAGTTTTATAAGATATAACATTTGCATATCCAATGTTTCATTATATTCCAAAGAAATACTCTTATCCGCTTCCATATAATGAAGATTTGGATTAGTCATCATTAAACCATCTAATCCATTTACTGTGGTAAATGTCCAAGGTCTATCTTTTTGAATACTTTCAAGTTGATTTCTAAACTCTTCTAACATATCTGCTTGTTCTGGTCTATTTATCCTTCTTAAATAGTTAGTAGCAGAATTGATATTAGAATCAGGTAAAAGAAGATTAGAAAGACCACTACCTTCAAACTGTCCCGTATCATTTACATCTATATTGCCTTCTAATGGAACAAAATGAAATTTATAATTAAATGATAAATATGTAGGTTCATCACCCCAAGGTAATGATGTATCAGTTGCGTGACTAACACTTAAAAATTTTCTTATATCACTTCTTGCTATATTATACATCTTTAACTTAACCTCCTTTATTAAAAGTTATATTTTTTATAATACCAACAAAATCTTTCATAGTAGGGTCATATTCCCAACAAATCGTTAAACAACCTGGATTTAAATTTACGCTACCAATTGTAATGTTATTATCAAAATTTATAGATATTATTTGTCCCATTATATTAATTTGTCCTATCAATATAGTATTACCAAATCCATCCTTTCCATATATTGGATTGCCTTGTTGTAAAACATTCGGAGGCAATATACTTGATGTGGGTTGCCCAAGAAATCTTATTTGTATATTATTTACCATCATTGGCTGCACATTAAAACAATCACAACCTGGTAATAAAAGTGGTGGTTCGCAACATTTTGGTTGTTGTATCGGCACACACACCCAACAGTTAGGTTCACCAACAAATTTCCATTCATCACCAACTGGACAATTTGTTGATGGTGGATTAGATGGATCGCACTCACAGTTACACTCACAATCGCAAAATTCAATATCATCAACCCAATGTCCGCATAATTCTCCTGTTTTTACTAATTTTCTTCCTGGCGAACAAGGTATTTCACAATCACACTCATAACTACAAGGTCCAAATAGAACTTTAATAACTAATCCTTGACATGGAACATTATCAGAAAGAAGATAAGAAGCACTTCTTGAGGAATTTGGAACTAAAACATCATCAACATATATCGCTTTTAAACAACAATTATTTGAAATTCTCGTATCCATAATAGTAATACCAACAACCGAACCTTCTTCTACTGTAAACATATTCCACATAATCATCCCCGCACCTACACCTCCGCCAGGCGAAACACCTGTTGCCGTAATATTAAAAATATTTGAACCATTTACAGAATTACTAATAACTTGCACATTCACAGGATTATTGGGTTGCAAACAACCTTCAAATATAACAAAAACTTTAGCATCACAACCACAAGTTGGTTCATCTTCATCGCAATCTATGCTCCAACATAATGTTGTGCCATCTGGACATATTTTACATCTTACACTTGGTCTTATAATAGTTTCACCAAACGATGGTTTAATAAATGGAGGTAATATATTTGCAGCAGGTAAACGATTAAATGTTGTTGCAACATTTGATGTCAAAATACGGTCAAGAGGAATACTCGGAGCAATTTTAAGATATGGAAACATTGTTGGAATATGTATCTTTTTACAACCAGCGGCAGTTGCTTCTTCTACTGTATTAAAAACTCTGCCATCACAACATACAACCTTTAATTTTGTCTTAATCCTTATTCTTACTCTAACATCTTTTTCATAATCACAAGGTTCACAACCATTATCTTTTAATAATTTTTCTTGTGCTTCTATTATTTGTTCTATTTCTAATTGTTTAGCATCTAAAATACTTTGTTCAGGCACTTCATCATAACAATCTTCGCCACTGTCACTGATACTATCAGATGCACAAATACCCATATTACTACCATTGCATTCCCAAGAAAACGAATATTCCCATTCAACACAAAACTCTATACAATTTTCAGTAACAGAACTATCAGGACAATTCTCGTCTCTTGCGATTTCAATTTCTTCATCACTTGGTTCATGGTCAAAACATACTTCTTTCTTTCCGCTTTCACCTGCTTCTTCATCAGCACCACAACAAAACTCTATACAATGCTCTGGACAAGGTCCAAAACTAAAATTAACATTAGTAGGTTCACACGGACTTTGTTGTGCTATGTGTGTATAACTACTTGGTTCAAATGGTATTAAACCACAATCACAATCGCAATTACCCGTATCACATAAACAAGGATCTGCATAAATAAAAACATCATTTGTTCCATCATCTGTGTATGAAGCAGGGTTACATAGTATTATTTGTTCTTGTTCTGTTGCCATATTTCTTTCTCATTTATATGTTAATGTTAGCTCTAATTTTGATATTCACGTCTGATAAAACTGTTCTACTATAATCAAAATCATTAATAAAACCAGATGTAAAACTTATTCCAAAACCATACATACTTATAGTTTTTTGATTGTTATTAGGAATACAACAATTCGAACTTTTCAAATTACCATAAATTCTAACAGTTGAACCATGTGGTATATTATTATATGTTGTCATATTTTGAAACGGTACATTTTGTTGTATATTGATATTAAATTCCGAATTTGTTATTTGTATAAACACATCGGTACAACTATCTGGTGTATTATTATGTATACATATATCTCTATCAACAGTTATAGTATGTTTAACTACTTCCCATTTAGCCCAATAATGTCTATCACAAGGTGAAATTGAATTGACTTTTGTTCCAGCAAAAACAGTTAATCCTAAATCACTAAACCATCCATCAAATACATATCCACTTCGTGTAGGTATTGGTAAAATAATAGGTAAATCTAATACCGAATACAATATAACTTCAAAAATATCACCATTATCATTGTTATTAGTGTTATTTTGCAACCAAAGTGTTATAGAACATAATTGAGTGGCTTCTGGACAAACCAATTTAATTATGTTATCTTGACATGGAATGATAAAACCACTATAATCCCCACTACTTGCCGATAATGTTCTTACTAATTTACCATTTACTAATATTTCAACATTATTGGTATAAGGTGTTGCATTTTGTCTATTTATACGGAAACGAGTAATATCACAATTTATTGAAACACTACCTCCTGAAATAATACTTGGTCCTGATGGTTGTATTTCATTTCCATAATGTAATATTGTATTATTTTCACAACTACCTTCAATAATAAAATGTAAAGTATATGTTTTTACACGAGTATCAAATTCAATATTTATATCTGATTGTATATTAGAAGTATTTGCTAATGTGCCATTTATCCACGAACCACCATTCACTCTATAACGATAAACTTCACAACAACAATTTGGTGAAGAATCTGCATTTGGTATCAATGCCGATATTGAAATGCTTTCACCATAATTTACTATTTGTTCTGTCAATTTGATATTAACACAACCAATTATACTTGCTGTTACTTTATATCTTATTTCACCAACACTTATTATCAAACCACCACAAGGTTCACCTGATGATGTAACAGTTAAATCACATTCATCTTCACAATCTGCTTCCCAAGTGAATGTTATAACAATATTTCCTCTTATATTACTTAAAGAAGCAACATTTCCACTTCCACTCACATTAGAACTTCCAACAATAGTTGCAACCCAAGTAGGATTTTTGCAATCTGTTCCTGGTGTTGCTGTTACAGTAAGATTTTCACCACAATTAATTGTTGAAGGAGCATTATCCGTGCTACCTGAACAACAATCATCTTCTATATGAATTACTTTAACTGTATGTGTTTTAGTTGTATAATTAAACTTAATTTTTATATTGGATGTTATATTAGTTAAAATAACTCCTTGACTTATTGCTGAATGATTCGCAGTTCCACTTATAAGTTCATATCCTGTGTAATCACAACAATCACCTGGATTTGCTGTTATGGTTTGATTACTATTGCAAAGAACACCACTAACCATTCCACTATGTGAATTAACACTACAAGTAGAACAACATTTTTCAGGATTGTGTATAACCTCTATCGTAAATGGACCTTTTGCTTTATAAATAAATCTTAATGTTAAATTTTTATCACAAATAACATTACTTGGTATTGCTGCAGTTGTTCCACTTCCATTATCATAAATACTTGTGCCATCAGTAAGAATCCAACTATCAACTTCACAACAAGTTGATGGATTTGCTATCACAGTAATTGCTTCACAACAATTAACAATATAATTACCACTTCCTGAATGCGTGCTACTACTATGAGTATTACCACTTGAACACACTGAAGGTGGTGTAGGATATTGATGCTCCACAAATAATGTAAATAACTTCATCTTATAAGTAAATGTGATGCTTGCTGGTTCAAGAATACATAAATTAGAAATGATATTTGATTGTGCTATACCATTTACACCTGAAACACTTACTAACTCACAACAATTATGAGGAGTTACAACTATATTTATACAAGTTCCTGAATCAACTTCAAACTGAACACCCGAAGTTCTACTAATACCATTAACAGTAAAAGAAATTGCACCACAAGAAGGATTACCACTATTGATTATTATGGTTATTGGCTGTTTTTTCCTTGTAAATCTGAATATTATCGCACCATTTTTACCTTCGGTTAAATACTCACTTGGAATGAATTTTATACGACCTGAAACACCATTAGGATTAACAGGTAAATTAGTAGGTAAAGTTTTAATATCTCCAATATCACTAACATAATTAGAATAAGAAAAATGAGGATTTAAATTATCCCAACCAACTTCTACTTCTTCTTCACATATTATCAATCCTGCTCCAAATGGTCTTGCAACATCAATCGCTGAAGGATTACAATTACTACTCGTGCAAATAACAGCATTAATTGGATGTATAAACACTTCTATTGTATTATCACAAATTTCATAATCAAAATCAACTGTAAATTCATCATCATCCTTTAACCCCAAACTCTTAACTAAACTACAAAGAATTTCTAACTCATAAAAATTATTAGCATTTGGAAATTCAAGCAAATCAATTATATGACCATTTACCATAACAACTATTTTCCGAACTTCGTCACCAACTCTGTCAGGTTGAGTGTTTATAATAATACTTCCACCTACATTTACTTCCACTGTGCAAGTGCTTTGATTATTGCATAATGGAGACGCAGGTGATGTTGATGTGATTTTTCCTTTATTAACATTGATAGTTACTCGAAATCGCATCAATCTAAAAGTAAAATTTATATTACCTAATGGAGTTATTGTATTCATATCGTATATAGTTAAAAATAAAAAGGGCTTCAATAAGCCCTCTTTATTTTTATTACATTGCAGTTATGATGTTAGAATGTTAGTATACTAATAATCAAATTCTGATTTGCAATATTAGTTGTTGCACTAAAACTATTACCTGATACTGCATCACCTTGCACAACACCATTTACTACTACTCTTCTATTAGTATGAGCATTACATCCACAACTACCCATTCCAGGAGGTGGTGTAGCATTTCTAAAACTACCATTAACTGAAATAACTGTACCTGAAGGCAAATTAGTATATTGTTTATAACCAACGCTTGGAAGTATTGTTTCTTGTATATTTATACCTTGTCCTATATTTGTTATATTAACATCTACAGTTGCACATGAATCAGTAACACCCTCATACGAACAACGATCTACCGAAACAGTAACAATATATTCTTGTTCTACACATCCATTAGGACAAGGAGGATGTTGAATATCATTTCGCATAGCATTAGTTGTTGTATTCACTTGATAAGTTAGTTGATTAGCAGTTGTTGGAGTTGTTATCAATCCTCCACCATTTGGTGTTGCTGTATCTAAAACATAACAATCATCTGGACAAGCAGTAATAGTCAATATATCCCCACATATTGTATGAGCAGTGCCACTTGTTAATGTTGGAGAAGGATTTGAACAACTTCTATTTCCTTGTGGTGTTATTCCATTTGCTCCTGATATACTAAATGAACCATTTGGACCTGCTGAAACATTAACACTAAATTGTCTCGTAATATAATTAAATCTTATATCTACATTATCACTTATGTTATTTAATGTAATACATATTTGTGATGCTGTTTGTGTAAAATCTGAAATATTAAAATTAGGGATATCACCATTAGTATTACCTTGTCCGTCATTTCCATTGTTTTGATGGTTAATAGTATATGAACTATTTGAACCACTAATATCAAATTCACAACAATGACTCGCACACGCATTTATTGATAACGAACCATTACAATTAACAATGTAAGGAGTAGCAACAGTTCCATTTCCACTGTTTGCACCACTTGCTATATGTGAATTATTTGGAGGACAACCTGCACCCGTGCAACAATTATCAACGCTATAATACACTCTTACTTGGAATGTTTTTGGTGCAAATGTAAATGTAAATGTTGTATTTGTGGTTATACATAAACCACTTGTATTTGATATTGATAAGTTTGATATACCTGGACTACTTGAAGCATTAGTTATACCACAACAAAAACTTGGCGTTATACCAATATCAATACAAGTGCCACTATCTACATCAAAACTGGTTAATGAGTTATTCAACATAACACTATCACCTACACTACTTTGAGTTAATGACTCATTACTAAATAATCCCGACCAACTAACATTAACATTACCACATGGACTATTTATAACAATAGTAACATTTCGTGGTATTCTTACAAAATTAAGTGTTATATCACCTTGTATAGAAAATCCTAACCAAGGATTTACACTTAATGCAGGTGTAAATGCATCAGAAATAGATGAAGAAGGACTAGGAAGAATAGTAGAAAGACCTGTAATCGTAGGTGCATTAGGTGTTGGAGATAATGTATAATTCAAATATCTAAAATGTGCAACAACAAGATTTTCCCAACCTATAGTTGTTGTTGCACCTCTATAAATCATTGCTTGACCTATAACTGATGGAGTTAATGCTTCACCTGTTTCACCTTGTATAAAACTAATTGTCGGAGTTGCAACAGTGGTTAATGTTCCTGGACAAGAACTTCCACTACAAATATGTGCTTGGTCTGTGCCTGTGTGTGTTCTTATATACACATTAACTCTATTTGATAAACGAGTTAAATACCATATAACAGGAATAGTAGAACCTTCTGGTATATCACACGGTATATTGTAATCTAATTGATTTGTATGTTTTGCACCATTTACTGATATAATTGCGGAATCACCTATGTTATGAACACCTTTATTATCAGTCGCTTCAACCTTAATAATGGTATATTCATTTTCCCAATTCTCAATTCCTAAAAAAAGAGGTAATGTTCCCGTGCCATCATTAGGTCCAACATTTTCTGGCGTGCCAGGCGGTGGTGCAATCTTAACAGAACGAAAAACCAATGTAGGTGGAGTCGTGTTAGGATTTCTTGTTACGGGCAAACTACCATCAGGTCTATTATCTGTTGTTACCCATGTTGTTGTAACAGTAACTGTTTTTGATTTAAATGTATATGATATATTGCCTATATTTGTCATATTATACCTCTTTCTGAATAATTTCTAATAAATTTCTTTGCAACATACATTGTAATGTAATACCAGATAACGAATATCCTTCATCACCATAATAATAAACATTTCTGCGTTCATCAATATATGTAATCTTATATGGTTCCGACCAATTATCACCTTCTTTAAGTAAAATTGAATCACCAACCATTATTTTTCCAACATATTTTGTTTTAATTTTTGCCATTTGAAATCTCCTTTATGGTATATAGTATTAATTTAATTTCAGAACATTATTATCTAATAAGAATTGTTGATTTATCTCTATATTATAATTGCAACCATCTTCTGTTACATCTGTTGATGTTAAAGTTGTTATTGAATAATCAAGAGTATAACAATCATCTGGAATACATTCGGTCTGCATATTTTGACCACATTGAATAACTACTTCATCCTCCTTACCTTTTTCAATCACATTTAAACCATCAACTACTATATTATGACTACCATTATCATTTGACACAACATCAATAGAAAATTTTCGTGGTTTATAAACAAATTGAATTAATTTATCATTAGTTATATTATGCAGTGTCAATTCATTCAAATTACAATCATTTAAATATGCGTGTGATTCTCCATTTACCAAAATATCCACAAGTTTACAACAAACATCGGCCTCGGCTCGTGCTGTAAAATCATCACCACATAAAACTATATCTTCTGTTTTTGTATCAATTAATTCTGTGCATTGCAAAGTATTCATATAGTATATAGTAATTAGAAAATACAATAAAAAAAGGTCGCTATTTGCGTAGCGACCTCTTGCGTAAAAATAACT
>Ga0209737_10002345_pt1 | contig 13264 bp, 10 predicted proteins | sample TergutCu122P3_FD_187284 | JGI IMG/M metagenome (GOLD analysis project Ga0209737, IMG submission 187284) | Cubitermes ugandensis P3 segment gut microbial communities from Kakamega Forest, Kenya - Cu122 P3 (SPAdes) (version 2) | ecosystem: Host-associated > Arthropoda: Insects > Digestive system... | reverse complement strand
GCAGTTCCTCCCTTACCAGATCACCGGCCGACAACTCATTGGGCGTTTCATACCACAAGCTGCATTATACATTCCAGTGCTCCTGATGATGGGCAAAACTATTGCCCGGCACATCGAGCTAATTTGAATTTATTAATAAACCGTTATTGTTGCATCTAGGTGGCTTTCTTCTTTACCATCAATACTAATGATGCACAGTCAAACAAATATTAAAATTGGTTACAAATTTATTTATGTTGTGGAGGTACATGCTACCTCCATCTTCTGGGTAAAAGAAGACAGACACAAATAAAAATGTCTCCAAAATGTTGGTAAATTTATACCAAACTATATGGCATCACATCCCTCAAGACATAATCAGCATCATGGGAACTTCAAGCCCCACAATGTGTCTCTTGTTTCAGCACTACCAAAGACAGGATCCTGTTCTAAACAGTTGCAAAATATGGAACTGCCATTGATACTGTAACATGAAATCTAACAAATGTAAAGTACACTACGCTCTGTTAAATGAAACCACTGACCTCTTTAATTCTCAACATTTTTAGCTCAATCTTCTTTATTTCTGCCTGCTTCCGTTTTCGTTCTTGGAATAATTCCTGGCGTTCTTTTTTCAATTCTTCCTTCTCACGTTTTGCATTCTCTTCCAACTTTTTCTCAACCTTTGCTCTCTTTTCTTCCTAAAGAGAAAGGAGCAAAAGAATCACAAAAAGGAAAATTTATGCACACAACGTAGCTCCTACCTTACAAACGTCCACAAGACAAAGAAAATTATACTAGGTAGCACACCATGGGTACCAGCAAGGTGTAATGGCCACCATCTAAAAATGCTCTCACAAAACAAAACCAGTACCAAACACTGCAGTTTAGTAAATAATATCAGTGTTTTGTTTTTGGGAGGTCCTGGTTTAAAATATCAACTCAAACCTTACCTCCATTGCTACAGTGGCCAAGGTTTTTCATGGTTTACACAGTGCTTACAGGAAAACGAAACACATCAAACGTTACCGTCAACCACATCCAAAATTCATCATCTGTAGTCACCCTAAAACTTCACGCCAAGTAACACACATGTAACTAATCATGCATTGTCACATAACGCAAGACTCAGTTAATCAATAAACATGCTACAATATGTATGTATAAAATGAAGTGAGATCCTCAGGCTTATGGCTGCTAAAGTACTGTGCTGATAACTTAAGAACCAAATGATTCAATGCACCTGGCTCACTTATGCTCCACTTTCACTGTCTCTCAAAAGCACCGTGGATTTTGTCAAATGGGCAGTAACTACCCAGTTACATTGGCTATAATTTCTTTAAGAAAAGCTCTTATGCAAGCAGGCAGATATGCAAGGCATTTTACAGTCACAGGGAATAAAATTTAAAGAAAGCAGCTGGAAAGCCCCAGTCAAGGAGTTGTCATGTGCATTCCTGGACACTTGGCATTCTTGAATGCTCCTAGTTGTTTCAAACGTCTTTGATAATCATGTGAACAATACTGATTAAAACTTCCAATGTCTTTCTTATATAGTTGCTTTTCAATAACCTGAAAATGTTTTTAATGTCATTAATACAAAGGTGTATCCAAAAGTCCCAGGACAATGCTCATAACACGCAAGTCGCTTGTAGTTCACGAGTTTCCCGCTAGGGTGTGTTGCGGTGGTGTCTTGTGAGTGAGTGTGCCGAGTGGCGTGGTTGGATGTGGAAGCGTTTGATTGTTGCAAGTGTCTTTATGTGTGTATTGCATCAGCTGTCTGCGATTTTCTGATATCGGCGGTATGGCGGAAGTTGACGAACAAAGGGTGTGCATCAAGTTGTGTGTGAGATTGGGTAAAACGGAAGTGAAACTTTTGAAATGTTGAAACAGGCTTTTGGTGATTCGTGCATGAGCTGCAGCCGAACTTTTGAGTGGTTTGGACATTTCAAGAAAGGCAGAACTTCGACTGTTAATGACGGATCGATCAGGTCAGCCAAGCATGGCAACAACCTCCTCAAAAAGTGGCACAGGTACGGGCAGCTGTCAACCAGGATCGTCGTCGTACCATACACGATCTCTGTGCAGAGGTTGGAATTGGTTACGGATCTTGTCAGCGAATTGTCACAGAACAGCTGAACATGCAGCGAAGTTTGTGCCGAGAGTGTTGAGCCAGGATCAGAAAGACAGTCGAGTAGCGATCTGTCAGGAACTGAAGGAAACTGTGATAAATGATCCCACACTCCTCTTGAACATCATCACAGGCGATGAAAGCATCATTTATGCTTATGACCCAGAGACAAAACTGCAATCTTCGCAATGGAAGAGTCCTGGGTCTCCAAGACCCAAAAAGCACGTATGCAAAAAAGCAAATTGAAGACGGTGCTCATTTGTTTCTTTGACCAAGAGGGGATCGTACACCGGGAATTTGTCCCACCTGGAATGACGGTCAATGCAGACTTCTACTGTGATGTTCTAAGAAGGTTATGTGAAAGTGTGCGGTACAAGAGGCCACAGAAATGGCAAAACCAGAACCTCATTATCCACCACGACAATGCTCCGGCTCACAGGTCCTTTAAATTTTCACAGTTTTTGGCCAAGAACAACATGACAGTGGTCCCCCATCCCCCCTACTCACCCGATCTGGCCCCCTGTGACTTTTTCCTCTTCCCCAAGCTGAAGCTTCGGATGAAGGGTCGAAGATTCGATACCACTGAAGAGATTCAAGAGGAATCGCAGTGGGTACTTGACACAATTCCAAAATGGGACTTCCAGGGATGCTTCCAAGCATGGCAGAAATGCTGGGACCGCTGTATTCGTGCAAAAGGGGAGTACTTTGAAGGTGATGGAGGAATTTAACATCCAAGGTAAGCAAACTTCTTTTTACAAGTACTGTCCTGGAACTTTTGGATACACCCTTGTATTAAATTTCAAGAAAATTCCAATGAAATTGGGATGTAACCATTTCCACTTGCATTGATCTGCACTGCCCATCATTTAGCACTCTGATTTTCATTATTTACATTTGAACATGGCTTTTCTAATGATTTCCATCACACTGACAGAGAACCAGCAAGAACACATGGTTTTTCTAGGTACCAACAAATGGCAGAACTGATTGGTAATGTAAAAATGATGGCTACAGGCCCAAGATGCAAACTATGAGGTGTGCAGATGGTGGATGGGGCCTGTTCAATATACCAGACAGTCAATCATATTTGAAATGTTGGGTCCACCAATACAGCTGTGTGCAAAGGATTAAGGTTGTCATGGCAATGTGTATTCAGTTCATGCTGTGCACTTTGGTAGATATGCACCACTGTTTCCTTGAAACACACCTGTGCAGGGAAAACCTCTTAAGACATTTCTGCTAATAAACAATAAGGTACACTAAGTGACAATATGTCATAAAATAGTAAATCACAAATATACGTATTAAATCAAGAGTGATGTCTCATCTTAAAATCATACACGGTTAGTCCTTCATAATGTTATTACATATTTTGTAATTTTGTACTGAAACTCATAAGTCACTTTACTAGAACATTATGTTGTATAGTTATGCCAGCATGCACTGTATTACTGTTTTATCCTACTCATTTTTATTGACGTATATTGCCATATGTTTATTACTGCTCATGTAACTCTACAGCTCAAGTCACACCGGCCACGGGAATAGTTCTAAGAATTCTGTACACACCCATGCTCGCTGAGATTGCAGAGCAGCCTGGAGTGCAGGGTTGGGCACTCAAGGCGACTAGCAGTCACGGGACCCGTCAGTTGATGGTGAATCATTTTGTACTTTTTCTGAAGCCTTGCGGTGCATTACGCAGACACTCTCAATCAAGCAGTCTCTGGGACAAGACGTCCCAACATCATCTAGCGAGTCCAGCAGCAGCATTGTGGTGCCTAATTACTCTCCTCTTTCTTGCGTGTAACTACTAATTATTAGTAAAGACCATCAGCTGAAGTCTATGAAAGTTACACTGCATAGCCATCACACTCCCTCACTCCTTCTAAGCAACAAAGTCGGATCCAAGCCCTGACCGGACAATATCTGAGATACGTCCGATCAGCGTCCTTTCTTTGGGTGATGCAACAATTATTCCATATAAATTCGGCATGAAATCATTCATTTCCACCATCAACCCATATTTTATATCTTACCTTCTTTAGTGATTTTGACATATTCTTAAATAGAACACAAGGGTTCTTATTTACAAGCACAACTGGCAGATGAAGACAGTGTTCTTGATGTAATTATTCCACAAACATCAATTATGCACAACTATATTTGCTGTTTTCCCCTTTTTTCCAGCTTGGCTGTTCACCTGCCAACTGAGTACTGTGTCTCACATTTCAAGCTGACACATAAACGTCAAATTTTCCAGCAATTTTTTTGCAAGCAACATTTTAATCAGCATCCACCTTGTTTACAATGCTCAAATTTTCTTTAACTGACAGCAGCTTACATTCTGTGCTCATGATATGTTCAATAATTTTATGTTCTACAGCATGGTTTCTCAAACTTGGTACCAAGAAATGAAAATGCATAATGGCCGAAGAGTTTCATCAGCAATCCTAAATTTCTATGCACAACTTAAAATTCATGTTGCAACATTCGACACTAATCTTTCCATCACTCATAGCAAGCACACAATCCATTTGCTGCTTCAATCCGGAAGCATTTGGATTCTAAAGGTACCAAGGTCAGTGTGCAGTTTGTTTCAAAACAATTAATAAGAGCTCATTAGCTCCAGCTAATCTGTTAAGACACTTACAAACAAATAATAGTGAATATAAAGACAAACCCATTGAATTTTTTCAATGGAGGTTGGATGAATTAAATTAGGGCAATAAAAACTTATCCTCTCAAGCTGATGGCAACATCAATAGAAGGGTGTGTGAATCCTCAGTTCATGCGAGTTACCATGCAGCTAAGGCTAGAAAAGTGCATACAATTACCGAGACTCTTATAAAACAATGCATAACAGACGTTGTTGAAACTATGATTGGTGAAAAATTCAGTAACATTATAAAGACTATGCAACTTTTGAACAGTACTAGGCAAATTCATGAAATGAGCACAGAGACTGAAATGAAGGTACTGAGCATATAAAAAGTAGTGGATATTAAGCACCAAACCTTGATGAAACAACAGATGCTGCCAGAGTTGCAGTACTTCTTGTTGCCAGCCAGTGCATAAAAAACAACTCAACTGATGATGACCTGTTGTTTTGCAAGCCCCTAAAGACTCAGACTACCATGGAGGAAATTTTTAACTTAGATGGCTCTTATCTCAAAGAAAATGGACTATCATTGGACAAATACTTTGATATCTGAACTAATGATGCAGAGTCAATGACTGGAAAACAATGTGGACTTAATGCTCATGCTAAAATCATGCCCAAAATAGAAAGTAGCCACTGCAGCATCCAGAGGCAAGCACTAGTAGTGAAAAATATACTACTGAACCTTCAAAATGTCCTCAGTGAAGCTGTAAAAGTAGTGAATTTCATAAAATTGAAGCATATGAATTCACAGCTTTTCACTGCACTTTGTGAAGAAATGGGAAGCCAATTCAAGTAAGATGGTTGTCTAGGGACAAAGTTCTGGTCTGGCTGTGGAATGAAGTCATGTTGTCTCCTCCTGAATTTTCAATCAACCCATTATCATGGTTGTGTGATTCCCAAGGTTCATAACATTTGTCCTACTTCACTGATACCTTTTCAACTCCCAACGAACTGAACCTATCATTTCAGAGTACATTTGTAACCATATTTTTAGCACATGACAAAACTGAAGTAAATGTAAAAGAAAAAAGGGATAGTGTGTGAAAAAAGAAATTATTCAGTGCTTCCCTACACTTCATGAATTTTGTGTCTGAAGTGAACTTCCCCTTTTATCTGGGATTACTTCAGAAATAATAGACCATCTACAAAATATACAAACATCAATTACATAATATTTCCCATCTCCGAACGAAGATATGGGACGGCTCCAAAATCCCTTCTCAGCCTCAGTGAGGATTTGGACCAACCACTCAGAGAAGTCAAACAGCTTATTGAAATAGTGGGTGACAGAAAGCTAAAAGATACTTTCAAACAGGCAATTCTATTTGAATTTTGGTCTCCACTTAGAATTGAATACCCAGAAACTGCAAAGCATGCTGTACAACTACCACTGCCTCTTGTTTCGACACACCACTGTGAGGCAGCATTTATGAAATACACCCTCACTAAGACCAAGCAAAGAAGTAGACTTGATCCTGAAGCAGACATGCAGGTCAAGTAATCCAATACCAGACCTGACTTCAAACAAGATAGTCAATGTACATACAATATGCAACCACTGTTAATGTGGAAAAGCAATAAGTATTACATATTCTGTGTGTGTGTGTGTGTGTGTGTGTGTGTAGCCTCAGTTACTCTGCATGCAAAGCACATGTACCTTATTATGTTGTCATCTGTGGACAGTCCAGCTCTACCATATTTTTCCACACTATCTCACAAATGGCAAAATTTTTTTAAAAAAAGTTACTGAATATAAATTTTACGTTTTGATATTTTCTACAACTTTTGTCTGAAACATTTCTTAATCTAAGAGGAATTGAACGAGATATGATAAAAAATGTACACTGGTCTTAATGTAATGTGCCCATTATTCTTGTCAGATTTTAATGGAACTTGAAGTAGCTTGACAGATTTTCAAAAAAATACTTGAATATCAAATTTCATGAAAATCTGTCCAGTGGGAGGCAAGTTGTTCCATGAGGCTGGACATATGGACATGGCAATGCTAACAATCATTTCTCACAAATTTGCGAACACACCTAAAAACTGATCTCTGGAAAGCAAGCACATCCATCTCATTAGCTATATGTCCAGTATAATGGAGACAGTAAAATGAAAGATCGGTTTTAAATGTGCCGTTTCTAAGTGTTACTCTTTAAAAAATTACTTTTCAACAAAATTTCACAATAATCTTAATTTTCTATTTCTTCTAATGTCATTAAAATGCACAGGGAAGTAATAATAACCTTTAAAGGAACAAAATTTGATATTTTATATGTAATATACATAAAATATAAATAAATGCTCATGTTTCATTTTATATTTAACTTACTGTAGATAAGTAGGGGTTCCTCAGTAATTTCTGTAGGTTTTTTAGGGTTCCATGTGATAATACAGGTTGAAAAACAAGGCTCAACTGGATAAAAACTACACACACACACACACACACACACAATGTTAACACACGATGTACATAAATTCTGAACACTTATTGATTAATGTAAACATTATAGTCGCAATGCATTCCATCACACCCTGCTTTTTTATCTCTACTGACTGCTCACATGCCACAATGTTGCATCACAATGTGTGGAAAACGGTCTTGGTAATTAACTGCTCTGCACAGATGGCAACATTTCATCACTGTTTGTTTGTAATGAACTGAAGGAATGGGACACTGGGGTAATTAAGATTCTCATGCAAACAATGTACTGAAAGAGTGATACGTGTTACGCCAAGAAAATATTCTACATCTTTCATGGGAAATCCTTTCAAGCGGAAATGTATGAAAGGGACAACATATACTTCAGTGACATGGTAAAAGTTTGGAACTAAATCATTTTAATTTTGGTAGTGGAAAAATACACTATATGGAATCATCTTAAGTGGGATTCACTAGATATTGTTTTCTGAAGCGATGTTAGCCTCACACCCAACCCAAAAGCCCCTTCCTTCTGACCTGTACAGTATAGGTAACCTTACCAGGAGCCTAAGCATTTTAGTGTAGCTGTCCAGGTGTTCATAACTGCACGGGCTGACCAGGCTCATAATGGCAGTTAACAGTTAATATCCTTTTCCCATAATTAATTGAGGTTCGGTGCAGTTCCACCCCCAAAAGAAGTATCAGAAACATCAGTAGTTCTTTCAAGTAAAACTGGGGGAACAAAACTGGTAATCAAGAAATGTGTCTTTTATCTCTTGCCAATTTTGCCACTTTTTCAGATTCCAGTCTTTCAAAGAGCATAAAATGCATCATCTGTTGCATATAGTCAAATCCTGACCTTGTTTTTAAAGCGAGAGTTCTTTTCTGTAGCAAACAAGTTTTGTTTTAAGACCATCTTCAGAAAGTGGCATAGAAAGGCTGGATTTTTTATCACGCTGTCAGCTCTGAAAATATATTAAGAATTAGCTAGCACCTGTTTAGACTAAACTGAAATTTACATTTTGTAACTCATTATGTTGACTTGCTGTTGAAATGTATCTGTCATACTCCTTGAAGATGGCCCTTTGAGGGCTGAAACACGTCACAGTTACAGGTTAATAAAGTGGAGTTAAAAACAAAGGTGTGCATTAGTTGGGTTTTTATGTACAATAAGAATTTAATCTTTTCATTCCACAATCTGGAAAACAGAACTAAGCTAAAATAACAACATACTGCAATACCAGGCACCACAAAATGCATAATGGGTGGTTTAAAATCTTTGTGGGCCTCCCCTATATCCACCTGTGTGCAAAAGTCATACTTTTAATTTCGTAGTCCAAAGCAAAAATTGAAACAAATTACTTTCTTATCAGGAACACAAGCTAGCTGAACTTCATGCTGTTAATAATCAACCAACAAAATGTAAATAATTTGTCACTGACAGATTCATAATTACATTAAAACAACGAAACTCCTGCATGTTTTGAACCTTGATGGTTCATCTTCAGGGAGTACTTCAAATAACTCTGCATGAAACACAACTAATTACTTTTAGGTGGTTTGAGACTGATCCCTTGTACAACAAGTGGAAGAAAATAAAAGTATACTGTAAGTATTTTGTGTAGAACGGTGAATGTGAAATTGTTCCATACAGAACAGATACACATATAAAAAAAAGGGAACATCATTTCACTAAAAGTTAATATTAAATGGTCAACTTTTTCAATTAAAATTATTGTACAAGATAAATTTTTAGAATGATTGTCACAAGCTACATACCAGTGCATAGAAGGCAGCAAGTGCATGTGATGGAGGTTGTCATGGTAATGAGGTACAGATACAACTGTTCTAAAAATTCATGTTGTACAAATATTTTAAATATTTGAATAAGGTTATGTATTTTCACCATTTAACATTTACTTCCAGTGAAATAAATTCTCTTTTGTTTTAGATATGTATCTATTCTACATGGAACAATTTTAAAATTTTACCCTTTTTAATATTTTATTATTAACTGCCAGTGTTATAGTCTTCCATTCTGCTGTGCATACTTAACCATTTTACATGCAATACTTTTACTATTCTTCTTTGTTACTCTGCAAGTTACACAAGAGATCAGGCTTCAGCCACCTGAAAAAAATTAGACATGTTTTGAACTATTTGATGTACTCCCCAATGATGAACCTGTAAGGTTCAAAACATGTAGCAGTCCCACTGTTTTAATAAAATTATGAATGTGTACATGACAAATTGTGCGCATGTTGTTGGTTGATTACTGTACTAGGTCTTGCCATAAGTTCTGTTATAAGTACAATGTGACCTAGAAGGAAAATTAAACAAAACATCCACTCTTCAAGACAAATAATTTATTTGCAATAGTTTTAGGTTTTCATTTATAATAATGTCACTCAAAATGGCTGCCCTATGCCTAGACGCAAGCCTTGAGATGCTCCAGCCACTCTGCTGTTGCCACATGCTCCGTCTCCAGGGGGATCTCTGCCTCTGCCTTCACAAGGTATCTCCTCAGACTCTCCAGGCTGTTATGACACTTTCGGCACACCTTGTCCTCCAAGCAGCCCAGAGTTTATTGTCCAGGGTTGTGAGGTTTGCACTCCCTGAAAGCCAATTCTCAGTGCTGATGAAGGCCAAAAGGTTCCTCTGCAGCCACTCCTGAGCTGTCTAGGCCTTTTGGGCAGGAAATGAGTCCTGCTGGAAGACCCATTCCTGACCACTGAAGAAGGTCATGTTAAGATGTTTCACAACTCCTTATAGCACACCCTCTTGATACACTCGGACACCAGTCTGACCCCTTTCTTGCAAAAATGAAGATGTGTCACCACCTGATAGGACACCTCCCACCAAATCATGACATAGGAAGGGTGATGGCCTCCCTGCACACTCAGAACGCACCTCAAGGGACATATGAGTGTAAATCTTGTTTTGCTGGTTGTTATACTGCTTCTCGATGATGAAAATTTTCTCATCTGTTAAGAGGATGTTTTCATGCCCATTCTCAGCATGCCACTGGAGAAGATGCTTTGCTCTTATCTGTCAGATTTCCTTCAAAGCAGGAGTAAGGAGGTGTCGTTTTGTGTAGATTGTCCCTGATGAGACATGACTTGATTGGGTTGACATCTTCAGCTTTTGGGACATGATCTTCTGTTTTCAGAGCGGATTTCAGTGAATCTGCCCCCATACTGTTTCGGTAGTGGAGTCAGCCCTCACACTTTTCAGGCGTTCTGACCAAGCCCTGTCTTCAACCCTCCAGAGTTCCTTATAATGTTTAATTGCTGGATAGATAAACATTCATGAAATTTTCAATGGTTTTAAGAATTTGAAAATTTGAGAATGGGATTTCCCGCAATTGGGAAGGGCAATCACAGCCACATGGTTTTACTTGACACCCCACTCCATGTTGACGCTGTGACAGACGAGAGCAAGCTGCCTGGCACAAGTACCTGAAAGGACAGTAGTCCAAAAACACCCATCCTTACAACCCTCCTGCTTTGAACAACATGAAAGTTGTAACAGAATTTATGGCAAGACCTTGTAGATTAGGCTAGCTGAACTCATGCTGCAACATAATGTAACAAAGGGCAGCAGTGTCCAGTAGAGTGGTGACCCGCGAAGCCTCTGACACCAAGGCTGCCAGTATGCTAGTGCCTTCAAGAAACACACAAGTGGCATATAAGACCAGCGTTCAGCAGGAAGGGGACAGTCGAGTCTTGTCACAGCAATTAAGAGTATGGGGCGTATAGCAAAGCCAGGAGAGTGGACAACGGAGAGTAAAGCTGAGGTATTGCATAATGTGAAGCAAGTGAAGTGAATCTGTGAAGTACTGTGTTTGAGACCAGTGTCAGGGCTATAAGTCCAGAGTACTGAATGTATGGGTACAAAATTATCTGTTGAGAGTGATGCCTGAAATTCCAGCGATGTGTTCTGTGTTCATTACTGCTTTAATTGTTTAATCTGTCGTGTCAATAAGCACTGTTCTTTGTTAAACCCAAATCCTATCTGTTACAATATGTAGGCCTGAAATACCTTTCTCTGTATTTCATGAAATATACAACTTGTCTCCTATTAAGTTGATACAAAGGTTTCTTTCTGTAAGGGTAAATTGGCCAGGGAGCTAAAAGAACCACCCACCTAATGCCAAAGTTATGAAAGCGTGGAGATATACCTCTATTCCCCTGTGTCTGCATGGTATTTACTTCAGTTTCAGCAACCAACATGTCAACTTCAAGACAGTGAAACATTCTAATACTAAATTCCACATGCAAGACAGCTCACCAACAAGCATACAAGCATAACATACCTGAATATGGGCCTGGTCTTGTGCCAGGACCTCCAAAGCCACCTTTGACAGGGCCTCCTCCATAACTCTGCTGGTAACCCTCACCAAAGCCATCATTACCCCAGAATCTACTTTCATCTTCATGGGCATAGTTAGCACCCCAGCAGGCACTTCCTGGACCATTTGTGCCCCCTGGATAGTCATTCCATGAGCCACCTGGAACAAGCATGACAAAGATGGCTATTACCATGCTGATGGTGGTATTATTATTATTATTAGTAGTAGTAGTAGTAGTAGTAGTAGTAGTAGTAGTAAATACCATACATAAAGACCTTACAATAGAAATACAGTGCACATGGAAAGTAAAAATGACATCAAGGAACTAAAGAAAACAGCCATATTGAGCACTGTACACATGCTTTAAACAATACAAATGTAAAAGTACAAAATCTTTACCATGGGAAATTGCATTACATATACCAGGTGTTAACCAGAAGTTCCTGAAATTCCTCTGTCATAGCTTAACCACTTGTAAAAACTATGCCTCCATCCCCTAAAAAGTAGTCCACTTCTGCATTGTTACAGCGATCCCAGCAGGATTTCCATGATCGGAAGCACTGCTGGAAGTCATTTCATTTCAGCATCATCACGTCCTGCAATTCGGTCTGGATCTCTTCAATTCTGTCCAAACATCACCCCTTAAGCTTCAATTTCATCTTCAAGAATAGGAAAAAATCACAGGGGCCACGGTCCAGTGAGTAGGGAGGGTGGAGGATGACTAATTTTCGTAGAAGCCAAAAACTGCATCACAACAAGCAATGAGTGAGCCAGAGCTTTGTCATGATGGAGAGCCCAGGAGTTGTTGCGCCACTTGTCTGGATGTTTGCACCAAATGTTTCCCCTCAATCACCTCAAAACATCAAAATAGAAATTTCCATTCACCATGTGTCTTGGTGGAACAAATTCCTTATGCCTTCAATGTCATAAAAATATATCAACATTGATTTGACAGTGCTCCGAATTTGTCATGCTTTCTTCGGTCACGGTGAAGTTGCTGTCTTCCCCTGAGATTACTGCTGCTTTTTCTCAGGGTCCTGCCCAAACACACAAGTTTGGTCACCAGTAATGATGGTGGAGATAAAGTTGGGGTCTTTTCGGCCTGGTTCCTTCAGCTTGGTGCAGACAGCAATGCGGTATTCCTTTGATCACTGCTCAGCAGCCTTGGCACAAATTTTGCTGCAATGTGGCACATGTTCAGCTCATCTGACAAAATTCGCTGGTATGTTCCATACGACACTCCGACAATGCTGCAAACATTGTGAATTGTTTGCCAATTTTCCAGATAGCCTCTTGCACTTTTGCCACATTTCTGGTCATGGTTCCGGTCAAAGGTCGTCTAGAAACCTCTTCATCATCGACTGATATGTCCATGCTTGAAATGGTTAAACAATCTGTAGGTTTGCTTTTGGCCTAGAGCATTATCGCCAAATGCTTCCTTAACCCTTCAGCGTGGAGCGACGAGCACTGCTCGTCTTAGCGAAAACGTCACCTGTCGTGGAGCGACGAGCGCTGCTCGTCGTGCTGCACTGTCTCACTCATTCGACTATATCTCGACAACATAGGGAGAAAATGTAATCGGGCTGCTATGTACATGTTCACGAAGGTGCTGACTCTCTTATGGTGTGGGACAGTTACTACAAATTATTGCTTCATTTTTTTCTCTCCTCTCGAAGTTTGGGTTTTCTTTTTGCAGTCCCTAATTTCATAGCCGGCTTTATG
>Ga0209737_10002344_pt1 | contig 13270 bp, 12 predicted proteins | sample TergutCu122P3_FD_187284 | JGI IMG/M metagenome (GOLD analysis project Ga0209737, IMG submission 187284) | Cubitermes ugandensis P3 segment gut microbial communities from Kakamega Forest, Kenya - Cu122 P3 (SPAdes) (version 2) | ecosystem: Host-associated > Arthropoda: Insects > Digestive system... | reverse complement strand
TCATCCGATAAGTCGTCGCACGCATCTATGATATAAATCCATCTCCCTGTATGATACAGAATTTCTTCTGTAGCTCTCCTGCATAGTTCGTTTTTATCGCTGATATCTACCGATTTAAGTATTATGGCAAATTTATCGGCAGCCTCATCAAGCGATAGCTTATTCCCCAACTCATATGCTGTTAATTCATCCAGTTGCTTTCTGACTGTGTTATCAAAATCGGGGAATTCACGCGATGCTTTTTGATAGGCACGTCTTAAAAAAAGCGATGCTGCTTTATGCGGGATTTTGCGAAAAAAGGTTTCATCAGCAATCGTATCACGAAGCTTCCACCATGCTAGTATTACACAGTAGCCTGCACATATATCAAGTGATTTACTTGTGGTACAATAACGCCTTTTGCGAACCGGGCTGGCAATACAGCGTTTTTGTTTGAAAACCGGTGTCTCATCTTCATCATAGATCAGCATTGACAGAAAAACCGGTTCGTAGCTTAATGCAAATCGTGCCGCCATGCCATATTTGCGTCCTAATGTATGGCATAAGCCACAATATTTTGCTTTGAATCTTTCAAAATCACGAAGCTTTAGCTCACCCTGCAAAGGTCTGATATACCCAAACATAATTAATCTTTACTCACTTATTCGAACGGTTACTATATATTCCGCAATCGCACCGACGGCGCCTATATCCCTGTCGACACCATCAATAGAGATTCTTACGTTTGGCGGGAAGATGCGATGAACTCCCGGACCGAGTCCTTCCAGATCAACCTCGATCCTGATATTTAACCCACCTGCATCCATAAGCTGCGCAAGAAAATCCAAATCCTCTCTTATGCCACGCACTCTGACCACCATTCTCTCGTTTAGTATCTCAATATCATATTCGAGCGGAGCATTTATTGCATGGATATTATCAACTGAGTATGGATCTACTTCAAGACCTATCGTTTCAACAAACACCTCTGCTTGTGTTAAGCCTGAGACATTTTCCAGGTTACTCGGATGAATGATATTAAAAACTTCGGGATTAGCGGTCCGGAGTCCAAACCTTGTTGTATCAACAGTACCTAAAATAAGAACATTTAAATCGTGGAAAGCATCCGGATCACCGGTCAGAACTATTGACATCGGCTCAATCGTATAGTTTAAATTTTCCGGGGTAGTACCTGCTCCGTAGAAGAATTCAACATCCAGCGGGACTTCCCTGATCATTCGTATAGGCACGGTCACACGAACGGTCTCATCGTTGATCACCAGTTGATCATACAATTCTGTAGCAAGCGGTTCCCCATCTAAATCAAGAAGTATAAACGGGAAATCTTCAATGTATGTTGAAGAAAGATTTTCTCTCAGAATTTCTACAAAAGCTACACTGATTTGAGACAATAAATCTTCAGGTCCAAAAACCGTGATAATCGGCGGGTCAATAATTATCGGGTCTACCACAAGGTATTCAGAAGCTGTGCCACCGTTATAAGGGGCTTCTACCAGTATCTGCTTTGATGTCAACCGGTCAATGTTTAATGTGATCCTGTTTGTTGACCTTGATACCCTGGATATTTGACTTTGGTCAAAGCTTTCAGGATAAATTATCTCATATTCGAGTGACGTAGGTCCCGAAGATGTGATTCTTGACACATCGATCACTACCACTAACGATCCTCTTCTTAAAGCCGCTGCCGCTGATCGCGAAGTATCAAATGCAAGCGTGACAAATTCGGGAGTAAAGCTTGATATGAACAAATCTCTATCCAGTAGTATATCCTCTCCGGTTATTTGTACCTGTGCATCTATTGTTAGATCAAATACATGCTGCGCGTCAGAGATTTCAACGTATAACCATAGGGAAAATGCCACCAGTAAAGAAAAAATAATATAAAAAATCTTACTGGAGAATATTTTACTTGGCAGATCCCTGATCATTTCTTCTTTTTCTCCTTATCTGATGGTTTGTTTTTAGCGTCCTCTTTTTGCTTTTTCTCCTTATCTTGCTTTTTCCTGCTTTTTTTAAGGTTTTGCGTATTCATAAGTTCATTTTTCAGCAGTAATTCCAGCGTTTCACCTGTTAAATTCCGCTTTAACATTCCGTCAATAGCCACAGAGATTCCACCGGTTTGTTCTGATACTATAATAGCCACAGCATCTGAACGCTCACTTATTCCTGCCGCTGCTCTGTGTCGCATCCCCAGATCACGACTTAGATTGATATTGTTGGATAGCGGTAGCATACAAGCCGCCGCCAGCAAGCGTCCTTCTCTTAATAAAACCGCACCGTCATGCATCGGCGAGTTGTGGTAAAAGACATTTTGGATAAGCTCAGAGGAAATCTGAGCGTCTACTCTTGTACCGGTCACGGCATAATCATTTAAACCAACTAAACGCTCAAAAACTATAATAGCACCGGTATAAGGTTTTTTCGACATCGTCTCAACTGCCTGAACGACACTTTTTATAACGTTTTCTACTTTTTCATAATCAATACGTTTTCTAAAAAAGAAACCTACACGGCTTGTGCCCACCTGCTCAAAAAGCCTTCTAAGCTCCGGTTGAAACAGTACGATCAGCACAACAATACCCATTTGCAAAACCTGTTGCAGCAGGAATGAGAGAACTTTCATTTCAAAAACAGTTGCAGCCCATGCAACCAGGAGTATCACTATTACACCCTTAATGACAGAGCTGGCACTGGTTTTCTGCATAAAGTTCAATATCCGGTAAATCAAAAAACCTATGATAAGGATGTCAATTATATCCTGTATCCGAAAAGTCTGTGAAAAGGACAATAATGTTTCCCATATTAAACTGACTACTTCCAGAAAAGCATCCATAGTTAATAATCCTTGTATCTGCTCCTAGCCTTGGCTCGGACTGCAATCCTCACCGGCTCTGGTTATTATACATCAAAACGACCTGTATTACAATGTAAAATATATATCACAGCTTTCTTTGATTTTAAGAGTTTCAAAATATAACTCCTCTAATGGAATCCATTTATCCCGGAATATCCCGTATGCCTTTTCACCGTTTCTTTTAATGATTCGCTTTGCTTGCTGCTCTTTGTCTATATCCAGAAAAATACGCAAGTCATAATATGGAGAGAATTCCGGATGACATGAGTACACACCCTCAATTATATTAATGCTTTTTTGACTCACATAAACCGGCTCTGACATTTTAAAAATTTCGCAATCGAACGGTGTGTACGAAAACGAAATATTCTGCTTTAAAGGGCGAAGCACATCAGTCAAAAAACGCTCATAATCAATATTTCCGCCCGGTTCATTCAAACGCTCTATTGTCCGCTGACCCGGACGCAGAAAAAAATGATCCATTTGAATGGTATTACAGTCAAGATTTTCCTCTATACACCTCGCCAGAGTAGTTTTTCCTGAACCGCATCTACCATCAATTGCAATCAACAAATGACCCTGTTTTTTTGATAACTCATTTATATGTCTAAGCACGACTTTTATCGTATCTTCCATCAACAACTATGCCTTTTTTAAAAGAACTGCAGCGGTAGCTGCTATACCTGACCCGTCTCCGGTAAACCCCATTCCCTCCTCAGTAGTAGCTTTAATACTCACATTACCGGTTTCCGTTTCCAGAGCACCCGCTATAACCGAGCGCATTTGCCCGATATATGGTGCTAAACGTGGTGACTGGGTAATTATTGTAATATCAGTATTCCCAATAATGAAATTCCGCTCTTTTACCGACGAGTTTACAATTTTCAGTAATTCTATACTATTTGCATTTTTCCATTTTTTATCGTTGTCCGGAAACCACTTTCCGATGTCTCCGAGCGCGAGTGCGCCAAGCATTGCATCCATCAGCGCATGGACAGGTACATCAGCGTCCGAGTGACCGTCAGGACCAATATCAGAAGGTATTTCTACACCGCATAAAATACATTTTCTTCCCTTTTTAAATCTATGCGCATCGTAACCGTATCCTATTCGCATATTGTTTCCCCCTCACCGGAGATGCGTTTTGAAAGGATGGTTTGTGCAACTAATATGTCTTCCTTGTTTGTGATTTTTAAATTATTTACGGAGCCTTTGGAAGTATAAACATTTATCCCTGACAATTCAACCGCCATGCAGTCATCAGTGACCGGTATAGATTCATTGATGACTTTGGTTATAGCATATTTTATGAGATCTGCATTAAATACCTGCGGAGTTTGAATTTCCACCAGGCTCTCTCTGTCGACAGTTTCAATTATTTGATTATTATGCACCTTTTTAACTGTTGATGTAATGGGAATACTTGGCGCAGCCGCTTTGTATACCGCAGCCAGATTGATTGCTTTTTGAATTACATCATCATCAACACATGGTCTTGCAGCATCATGTATGGCAATCAGTGATGCATATTTTGAAACGGCAGTAATACCATTCAAAACAGACTCTGTTCTGGTATTACCGCCGGCAATTATCTTTGTCACTTTTGTAATGTCATACAAATCACAAAGCTTTGCAATTGCTTCAATGGAATCCTCCCGTGCAACCACAATTATCTCATTGATGCTATCGTTGTTTTGAAAAACCATAAGGGTATGAACTACTACAGGTATATCATTGATTTTTATTAAAACCTTGTTTTCGCCGCCCATTCTTTTTGATGAACCGGCTGCCATAATCACAGCGGAACAGATGTTTGATTTTCCGAGAACTTTTTTGATTATATTATTAGAAAAACTTAATAAACTCAAAACCTATACCTCAATTGATTCTACCGGAATAACTCACATTACTACATAATACGAACCCGTGTCCGCAAATTAGATGTGCTTGACACGGATTCAATAATTAGTTGTTTGAATTTAGTCTTCCAGTAAGGTATTTATTTGCATTTCCACTTCTTCGTAAGATAGTTTTTTTGAGAGCACGATTTCGGAAATGAGTATCTGCTTTGCTGAAAGCAACATTTTTCGTTCTCCCGTAGAAAGACCTTTTTCAACGCCTCTTGCTACCAGACCCTTAACAACATGAGCAACTTCAAATAAGTCCCCACTTTTAAGTCTTTGCATATTCTCACGATAACGCCTGTTCCAGTTTGATGTCATTTCTACGTCGATTTCCGGAATAGAAGCCATCAGCGCGTCTGCCGCGTCAGAATCAACAATAGGTCTGACTCCGATTTGCTCAGAAGTCTCAGTCGGTATCATGAGTACCATCCCGCCTGTAGGCATCTTTAAGATGTAATACATGCGGGAAGCGCCATTCATTTTTCTTTCTTCGATACTGTCGATCACACCTGCACCGTGCATTGGATGGGCTATCATATCGCCTACGCAGAACATAATTCTTCTATCTCCTAAAACTATCTTATATAATCGCAGTGTAATATTCATTATACACTGAAACAGGTGGTAATAGCAAGTACTATTTATGTTTAATTCTTAGATTTTTTGTAGTTTTTTTGAGGGGTTTACTGGATATATTAAACAATTCTTACTAAAACCGATGAGGTCAGCCCTGCCGGCATCTCTAAGTGCCCTATTTACAATGCTGTGATTCTTTGGATTTTTCCATTGTAGCAGTGCTCTTTGAGTAGCTTTTCCCTTTAATGAACGTGTAACATGTACAGGCTTCATTGTACACGGGTCATACCCCGTATAATACATACAAGTCGATATAGTACCGGGAGTCGGATAAAAATCCTGAACCTGTTCAGGCTGTATATTAGTTTTGTTTAGGTACTCCGCCATTGCAATGGCATCATGAACCTTACAGCCGGGGTGTGATGACATTAAATACATAACGAGGTATTGCTTTTTGTTATATTTACTGTTTAGTTTTTTATACCTTTCCTTGAATTTTATAAAAACATCTATGCGCGGCTTCCCCATATAATCAAGTACCGTGTCAACCGTGTGTTCGGGCGCAACCTTAAGTTGTCCGGAAATATGATTTTTTACAAGCTCAGAAAAGAATTCACTATTTTTATCAAGCATCAGATAATCAAATCTGATGCCGGAACGGACAAACACTTTTTTGACCCCATTAATCCCCGACAGTTTACGTAAAAGTTTTAGATAATCCACATGGTCAACTTCAAGATTGCTGCACGGTGTCGGGGTCAGACAACGTTTTTTCGCACAAATACCTGCTTTGATTTGCTTTGTGCATGAGGGTTTTCTAAAATTTGCAGTCGGACCGCCAACATCATGGATATATCCTTTAAAAGCAGGGTGCTTTACAAGTTTATTTACCTCACGAATTACAGATTCATGACTACGGGATGATACTGTCCGTCCTTGATGAAACTCCAGCGCGCAAAAGTTACAGCTTCCAAAACAACCCCTGTTATGAATAACAGAAAACCGGACCTCCTCGATTGCCGCAACACCACCGGCTTTTTCATATACCGGATGTACTTCTCTCGTGTATGGAAGGTCAAAAAACTTATCTAGTTCCTGTGTGTTAAGTGGTTTCGACATTGGATTTACTATCAGAAAACGATTACCGTGTTTTTGAACCACCGCCCTGCCTCGAACATATTCATGTTCTTCATGTTGTAGTAGCGTAGCCGTTGCGTACGCTCTTTTGTTTATAGAAACATGTTCGAAGGATTCACACTCAATTGAGTCAAAAGAACAAACTGTGGGCTCGTCTGTAATAAATGCCGTTCCTCTAATGTCTGTTATACTTTTTATGTGCTTTTTACCGGCAATTTGTCTTGCCAGTTCGATTATTGCTGTTTCACCCATACCGTAAACAAGCAGATCGGCATTTGAATCGATCAGTATTGAGGGACGAACCTTATTCTCCCAATAATCATAATGCGCAAAACGACGAAGCGAGGCTTCTATGCCGCCGATAATTACCGGCAGTTCTTCAAAAGCCTCGCCAATAAGTTTTGAGTACACTATAACAGCGCGATCCGGACGTTTTCCGGGCTTTTTGCCGGGTGTATAGTAGTCTTCACTTCTTCTTTTTTTTGCGGCCGAATAATGTGCCACCATTGAATCAAGATTACCTGCCGTAACCAGCGCTCCGTATCTGGGACGACCCATAGCTGTAAAATCAGCAATTGTCCGATAGTCCGGTTGTGATAATACCGCTACTCGATAGCCCTCGGATTCCAGAACCCTGCCGATTACTGCGGCTCCAAAGCTCGGATGGTCAACGTAAGCGTCCCCGGTTACTAAAAGAAAATCATAATAATACCAGCCGCGATGAAGCATATCATCACGCGAGATTGGTAAAAAATCGGTCTGAATCATTTTATTTCAAATTCCAGAATGCCCAACTCTTCATCATCGTCATTTATTATTTTAAAACCAAACTTTTGAAAAAATGCAATTTTATCCTTGTCCCCGGAAGATATTATAATTTGTACTATTTTCTTATTTAGCTTTCGAAACACAGCTATAGCTTGACCAATCAGTTGTTCGAAAAAGTTTCTGTCTTTATACTCAGGTTTGACATAGGTGTATATTATTTTTCCGATATTGGCATCACTTTTATCAAGTGCCAGTAGCCCGACAGGCTCATTATCCAAAAAAGCAATAAACCCTAAATCAAAATTTATTTTTTGCACGATCAGCCTGATTGTCGGATTGGTATCCGGATTATCCGGGCATGAATCCACCGATTCATATCTCAAGTTCTCTTTTATCTTATCATCATCTTCGCGCCACCATGTTTGCCTTGCCAGAGTGCTTGTTTCATCACATAAATGAGAGTTATCACCGTGATACTCAACAGTCAACTTGCCCTTATTATAGTTAAGAAGTGCTACCCCCGAATTATCGCAGTACATCACCTTATGGGTTTCGTTTGACGGGACACCAAGTAGCTTGCATATTAAAGAACGTATCGCAAAGCCATGAGAAAAAACAGCAATGGTTTCCCCCTTATGCTTCTGTCCTATTTCTTTTAATATCTTTATCATACGTGACTCAACGCTCTCTAATGACTCGCTACCCATAACATGCCAGCTTGCAGGGTCACTGTTAAACAGCTTTTGCATTTTTGGATAAATATACTCTAAATCACCCCAAGCTACATCCTCCCATTCACCAAGATCAACTTCACGCAGAAACTCGGATTTATTGATCGGCAAATTACGGGGTTCACTTAGTGCTGTAGCTGTAGTTACAGCTCTGTCTAAATCACTGGAATAGATCGCATCGATTTTTTCGTCTTTGAACCGATGACTTAGCTGCTCAATCTGTTTATGACCCATAGCAGTTATCTGTCCGTTAAAACGACCATGTGCCCGCCTGTATATATTACCCTCTGATTCCGCATGACGAATTAAATATATTTTTGTCAATTTAGCTCTACCCCTCCTACTATTTCATTTATACTATTGATGTTACTATTATAACAGTATTCCTCCAACCAATCAATTATTTTTAGCGGTGCATAAGGGTCAGTGAAATTTGCGGTTCCAACACCGGTAAGATTCGCGCCCGCCATCATCATTTCCAGCGCATCTTCACCTTTTGAAACTCCACCCATTCCGAATATGGGTATTTTAACAGCATTTGCCACCTGCCAAACCATTCTGACTGCAATCGGAAAAATAGCCGGACCCGACAAACCTCCGACATTATTGTGTAAAACGGGTTTTCGTGTTTTGATATCAATTCGCATGCCCAAAACTGTGTTGATCAATGATATTGCATCGGCACCCGCGTCTTCTGCTGCTTTTGCAATTTCTGCAATGCTTGTTACATTTGGAGTCAATTTGATCATCACCGGGATATTCGAGTGACCCTTGACTTCTTTTGTTACATTATAAACAGATTCAGGACATACTCCCAGTTGCATGCCACCGGATTTAACATTCGGACATGAAACATTAACCTCAAGAATGTCGACATTGGTACTGTCCAGTTTTTCAGCTATTTCCACATATTCCTCTATAGTATTTCCGGAAATATTTGCAATAATGATGGTGTCAAATTTGTGCAGGTAAGGTAGTTCATCTTTTATAAAAGCGTCGACTCCCGGGTTCTGTAATCCGACAGAGTTAAGCATACCCATAGGTGTTTCAGCTATACGTGGCGGTTTGTTTCCCATACGTTTTGTTGCAGTGATTCCCGATACACATATTCCCCCCAGCTTAGATATATCATAATACTCTGAGTATTCTTTGCCAAAACCAAATGTACCCGATGCAGCAACTATCGGATTTTTAAATTCCACTCCCGCAAAACTTGTTTTTAATTTACTCATATTGTTAGCCTGTACCAAAAACGAGACAGGGGCTTTATTCTCTGTCTCGTTTAATACACATCCGTTTTACTTGATCTCAATCGTCGCGCCAACAGCAGTCAGTTTTGCATTGAGATCATCAGCTTCGTCTTTTGTGACACCTTGTTTAATATTCGCAGGTACACCTTCGACCAGTGCTTTTGCCTCGGCAAGACCAAGACCGGTGATAGCGCGGACCTCTTTGATAACCTTGATTTTTTCGGCACCAAAGCTTGTCATAACTACATCGAAATCTGTTTTTTCTTCTGCGGCAGGAGCAGCAGCTCCGGCACCGGCAGCAGCCGGGGCTGCCATTGCAGCAGCGGAAACGCCGAATTCCTCTTCTAAAGCCTTTACTAATTCTGAAAGTTCAATCACTGTCAGAGCTTTAATCTCATCGATTAATTTACTTAATTTATCAGTTGCCATTATTATAATTTCCTCCATTATTTTTTATTGTTTGTTTGTTATGCATCATCTGTTTTCTCTTCAGTGGCACCGTCTTTTTCTGCAATAGCTTTGAGGACTATAGCAAGACTTGTTATAGGCGCGAGCATTGTGCCCAGAAGTTGTGCTTGAAGTACCGGTAACGGCGGTATACTTGCAATCTGTACTACTTCATCTATACTGAGAATCTTGCCATCCATAAACCCCGCTTTGATATCAAAGTAATCCGGTAATTTGTCGGCATACTCTTTGATAATTCTCGCTGGAGCTATCGGATCATCGTTAGAGACAGCCATTGATGTGGTTTTTTTAAAAATCGGTTCCAGTTCTTCAAAACCTACATTTTTGATTGCAAACCTCATCATCGTATTTTTAACAACAGTATAATCGACATTTGCTTCACGCATCTTAACACGCAATTCTGTATCTTCATTAACGGTGATTCCCGAGTAATCGACAAATACGCCGGCTTTACTTTTCAGCTTCTCTGTCAAATCTTCAACGATTTTCTTTTTCTCACTGAGAACTTTTGCACTTGGCATAAACTTATTCACCTCCGTATAAGTATTTTTGCGTCAAAAAAAGTATGTGCTCCGACGTAAAGACATCGGAGCACAGCTAATAACAATCTTAGCTACCCTCGGCAGGATTTACGATGTGTAATACATTACCTGCTGTCTTTGGACGCCTAGGGATATTATCAAATATATTTACTTTTGTCAAATGTTTTTCTATTTTTTGTGCAAAATTGATCTATCAGTATCAAGCAGGGGGTGTAACGTTACGCGCGCTACTGGGGCTGCTTTCAACATAAACGGGAGTACCCCCATTACTGTGTCCACTATTAACTACCGCTACTATTACATAGCTGTTTCTTACTCCTTTTACGGGTGCATTATCAGTGAAAGTATTGCCCGTTAAAAATGACGCCCCGGGAACTTGTAGAAAAGCACCTGATGTCCCGACCCTGCGTAATACTTGATAACCGACACCTTCACCTGGTACAGTATTCCATTGCAACTCAACAGCTGAACTTGATGTTAGTAGTGCTCTTGTAAGTTTGGGTCTTACGGGAGCTTGATATATCTGAACCAAGGTATGTGAACTCGACGGTTCGTATGTAGTGCCGCTTTTAAATTCAGCACCTTCCCGCCAAACGGCAAAGGAACTAGGTCTGATTCTGATGCTCAGTCGCCCGCCAAACGCTCCTCCCGTTGCAGGTTCAATTCTTATAGGAGCATTTATATTGATTCTGCGTTTCGGGGACACCGATATGCCGGTATTTCTACTGGTAATAGTCCCGACTGTTCCGGCTATGGTAATGTTTCCGTTAAATGTAGAAATTCCAGGTCCACCAGGCACGTTAATATTACCAATTTCACTGCCTGCTCTAATATTAATGTTTCTTAATGCGCTAATTCCAGGTCCATCTAATCTGGTAATACTTCCAATTTTGCCTGTTGATGTTATGTTTATATCACGGGAAGAATTTAGTGTACCTACAGTTCCAAACGTACCGGAAATTGTAAGGTTGCCTCCTTTAGTCATCCTTTCTTGAGTCCCAGTTCCCATAGCATAGATACCCCTTGAAATATTACCAAATGTTCCTGCAACAGTGGTGTTGAGTAGACCCGCTATTTCGGCAACATTTGGCGCAGGATTCCCGCCTCCACCGGTTATAGTCGAGCCTGATTGAATAACCATAACGGCTCCGGAATATTGTGTACCGGTTGCAATCAAGATATCCCTCGAATTGAAGATCGCTACGGAATCTAAGGTTCCAGTGTTATCAACCCCTGAAATCGTGACCCTTGTTCTAGCGTTTGGCGCGGTAACTCTTAAATATCTATAAGGTTTTCCCTCATGAGTTTCATTTTCAATTTTGCCTGCTTCAGCTGGTGTAACAATGGGACTACCATTGTTGAGATTAACAGTAATACCACCACCAGTTGACATTGCTGACATCGTATCATTCTTTTCCATCATCATGGCTATCCTTGCGCATCGACAGTCACCTAATCCACAAATGTCACAGGAGCGAAGCTCGTCATTGTTGTCTTTGTCACTAGTATCAGCTTCGTCATTTGTATCTTTGCCTATAGGCTCATTATCAACCTCAATCGGATACAAATCACCGGGATCATCTTCCGCTTTGCAGATGTCACACTGGCATGCCTTACACGGGCAGATATCACATTCGCAAACATCATACTCACAGATTTCACACTCGCAATTCAGCAAGAGGCATCCAGTCTCATCTGTATTAAAGATGTCAAGTTCAACCTCACCTACGGCTAAAGCAGTCATTGGAAATATACTCACCAGCATTATAATCGCCAACAGTATTGCAAAAGCCTTCTTCACATTTGTTTTACTTCTTCTCTTTCTCATTTTTTCTCTCCTTTTTGGTACGTTTAATAAATATATATATAAAAAAGACGAAGCTATCTTTTAAACAGATAGTTCGTCTTTATTACTAATGATTTTTTGTTTTACGGCATGTCCAACGTAACCGTGCGTGCGTGCGTGCGTGCGTGCGTGCGTGCGTGCGTGAAAAATTATGTTTCATTTTTATATTTCTGTCAAGTACCATCTTTTTTTTATTGACCTTTCAACAAAAAAAGTACCATAATTATAACCACAAACAGACCATAATGTCAAGTATCAATTCATAGATGTTTTCAATTCATAGATGTCGGTGTCAAGTTGTTCTACTCAACCCACTTCACCGGGTGTCTGTAATGTAACAATCAAAAAAATTGACAAGCACAACAATTTTTGATAATATCCCAACGTTATCCCAACGTTGACCGCCTTTGGCGCGACTAATGATGATCGGACTAAAAGCACATGCCGGATGTATATGAGTGCGTTATAAGCGATAAAGAAAAACTCAATAACACTGTTTACAGGCTCATAATAGCTAGTGAGCAGATTGCCATGCGAGCAAAAGCAGGTCAATTTCTACATATCAAATGTGGCAAAGAACGTATTCTGCGTCGTCCTATAAGCATATCGGATGTAAATAATAACAAAGTCAGTATTGTTGTGGAAATCAGAGGTGAAGGAACAAAATGGCTTTGTGAAACAAATACCGGTGACACACTTGATATTATGGGACCGTTGGGAAATGGCTTTTGTATACCGGAAGGAAATACGATTGTAGTTGGTGGTGGTGTTGGAGTTCCGCCACTTTTACTTGCAGCAAAATCAACCAAACATAACACAACGGCAATTCTGGGATTTCGTGATAAGGGGAAAAAAATAATGCTTGATGACTTTGAAAGCATTTGCCAGAGAGTGTATGTAACAACCGATGACGGAAGTTATGGTATACACGGAACAGTAATTACACCCCTAAAAGAGCTTTTAGCAAATGATATCGATTATGCCTCCGTTTTAACATGCGGGCCGCGTCTGATGATGGAATCAGTCGCAAAACTATGCAGAGAAAAGAACATTCCATGTTTGGTTTCGCTTGAGGAACGAATGGGCTGCGGCATCGGCGCGTGTATGGTTTGTGCATGTGAAACCATTAGAAATGAAGCGAAGAATATGAGTCATGTTTGCATCGACGGTCCCGTATTTGACGCAAACGAAGTA
>Ga0209737_10002343_pt1 | contig 13276 bp, 14 predicted proteins | sample TergutCu122P3_FD_187284 | JGI IMG/M metagenome (GOLD analysis project Ga0209737, IMG submission 187284) | Cubitermes ugandensis P3 segment gut microbial communities from Kakamega Forest, Kenya - Cu122 P3 (SPAdes) (version 2) | ecosystem: Host-associated > Arthropoda: Insects > Digestive system... | reverse complement strand
ATGTGTTGTAGTGTTTTGATTATGTTTGTTTTGTGTTTGTTGTTGATGTGTGTATGGTGTAGTAGTAGGTGGTTATGAATAGGTAGTTGATGTTTTAGTTCGTGTTTGTAAGTGTGGTGGAGTTAGTAAATTTGGTGTTTTGTTTTAGAAAATGTGTTAAATAAGGGAATTGTGGTGGTTACTTGTGAGTGTATCTTCTTTATTATAAAAACTCACACACTTATGCTCGCTGTAGTGTTAGGCGTTATTAGTGTTTAGTGGCATGTCGCATATTTTGTTAGCTGATTATTGCAATATTTGTATTTTAGGTGTATATTTTTTGTATCCTTCAGATAGTGTATACGCAGTTTTAGAATCAACAAATAATAACACCTAAAGTCTTTTGTTTAATGGTGTTTGGGTTTTGTCTGACAAAATCATTACTTGTAGGCGTGAGTTTGTGTCAAGTTTAGTGGCAAGTGGTAGGTGTTGTTGTTTTGAAAGTTTATTTGCACTGTTTTTTGTAGTATAGTTTGTTGTTGTTCTCTTAGCTTAAAATGAATTCAAGTGTTTTGGCGCATTTTAGGTTTGTAACAATTATGTCAGGTTTTTCTTTTTTTAACTCGTTTCTGCTGTAAGCACCTGTGGTGACGGCTATGCAGTGTATGTTGGCGTTTTTAGCAGCTTTTACTCCAAAAATGGAGTCTTCTATAACTACGCATTTTGATGGTGAACTGTTTAATTGTTGGGCGCTTTTTAGGAAAATTTCTGGATGTGGTTTAGATTGTTTAACTTCATTTGCGGTTATTATTGTTTGAAAATATTTTTCTAAACCTTTAGCGTTGATTAAGGCATTTATTACTGCTTTGCTATTCATGGATGCTAAGCCAATTTTAATTTTGTATTGTAGTAATTTATCTAATAGTTCAATTGCGCCTGGTAAAAGTTGTACTTTGTCTTTTTGTTGAATTTGTTTTTGACTTTTATTTTCAACTAGTTGTTCAATTAATTTTTCATTAAAAGGCGTTTTTGTTTGTGTGAGTATTTCACGAAAAGTTTTTGCAGCACCTATACCTATACAACGTTCAATATGTCTGTCTGGAATGTTTATGCCAATTTCTTTTAGGGTTTCTTGAAAAGAAAAAATTATAGTTGCGTGTGTGTCTGCTAATGTTCCATCCCAGTCAAATATTACTGCTTCAAACATTTTTTAGGTAAGGTTGAGTTTTTCACGAATTTGAGCACTTTTCTTTGTAGCTTCCTCTATAGCGCGTATCATTGCAGGCCTTATTTGACTTTGTTCAACTTGATAAATAGCTTCAATAGTTGTTCCGCCGGGCGTGGTTGTCATGTCTTTAATCTTTGCCGGTTCCTCATTTAAGTCAAGAACTAGCTTTGCTGTACCAAGAACTGTTTGAGCTGCACTCTTTAAAGCTATGTCTTTGGGTAAACCCACTTTTAGTCCCGCATATGTTAAAGCTTCTATAATTATTGACATATACCCCGGGCCGCTTCCACTAACAGCTGTGATAGCATCCATATATTTTTCGTCTACTTCATCGTATGAACCCATCATGTTTAGTAATGCTTGAATTTTCTGTTTCTCCTCTAACGTAACATTTGACTCACAACAATAAGCCGTATAAGCTGCCTGTACCATAACACCCAAGTTTGGCATAATACGCACAATTTTAGCATCCGACACATACTTACGCAAATACCCTAAAGGAATTGTCGCAGCAACAGATACTACCAATTTACCCCTAACTTCTCCACTTATCTCTTTGAGAACTTTCCCAACATCACCGGGCTTTACAATAACAAAAATAATATCACCCGCTTTAGCCGCTTTCTGATTATCTGAGCCAGTTTTAACCCCTAACTTTTCTAACTCTTCTAATTTCTGAATCTGAATATCAACAGCAAAAATTTGACCCTTATACCCGCCTTTAATGAGACTTTTAATTATGGCACTTCCCATCATACCTGTGCCTATAACCGCAATTTTATCATTTACCATACTACTGCTCACAGTCCTATAGAAAGAAAATCATTGTTTGCTTTAAACTTTTTACCTACCAACTTAAAATTTTAAGCTCTACTAACTACTAATTGCTTAAGCGTATCCTGCATAGCAGTAGCTGAAGCATCCGTTTTTATACCTCGCGTATTAAAATGCGTCTGCACAACACTATAACCGCTTTCATTCAACGCCGCAACAAAAGACTGCACAGACACCGCCGGCAAACCAGCCTTTTTACAAACATTATCCAACACAAAATATGTAATAGGCGCCTCTGCCTCAGATTTAATCAAAGACAAAAGCTTCTCAAGCCTAACCTTACCCCTAAAACCAGCCATGCTATTTTCAGCAAAAACACTACTAACAAATGATTCATCATTAATACTACCAACCCACAAAGGCCCAGCATAATCCATTTTCTCACCACATACCCGACAAACTAAACCACCCGATAACTGACGCACAGTTTCCCTATGTAAACAATTAAAACAATGCAAAATATACCCCACACTTTTAAGACTAACATCTGCCTTCTGACAACCATAACCCACTTGAGCATAAACACGAATATAATGATCACTACTATGACTAAAAAGAAACCGCACACCCATATCCTGCATAGCCGCTACCTGCACCATACAACCCGCCAAAAGCCTAATTGCCAACTCATGACAATACTCCGTCCGCATAGGCTTACCCCCATACTTCCTAACACAAGCCTTTGCATGAACACCACAAAGAGGCGCCAAATCCGTAGCTGTAACAGCAATCAAACCCCTATTCTTAAGCGCCCTAAATGCTGAATCCAAAAAAGGAACAGGAGTACCAAAAGGATCAATATCTACAACATCAAAACGCTTCTTAGGCGCAGCATTACAATTCAACACACAATTAGCATCACGATGCTTAAGAACAATCTTATCCTGCAAATTATTACGCTTCACATTAAACTGCGCAAGCTCATACGCATGATGATTAATATCACTAAGTAAAACACGACTAACACCTTCAACCTCAACAGCATAACGAATACCCCTAACACCCTGACTAGTCAAAGGCTCACAAATACTAATCTCACGTTTAACCAACTGTTGATACGCTCTACAAACCAAAACAGACAAATCCCTATTAAACTCCATAACAGGATTATAAAAAACCGGAGCCCTCGACGGAGCATAATCCGACGGCACAACACCAAACGCTGACAACTTTGGCACCAAAACCTCCACCATGCCCTCTTTAACGAATTCACTTGGAAAATCAGCTATGTACTCTTCTGCCATCAAGTATCAATCCAAAAGTAAATTAAAAAACTTTAACTTACAATATTAGATTTATGGTATAACTACTACAAAACGTGTTGTTCATGTTTTACTTATTTATGCTGCAAACTAGTTTGCGAAAATAAAGAAAGGTTAGTTTGTTGTTTTAGGCGTTGCTATTTTTTTCTTGTAGACTATCACGATTGCGATTGCTATGACAGTTATTACTATTACTGCTAGTATTATTTTGAGTGTTTGTGTGGTTTTTGAGATTGTCCAATCATCAACGCCAGTGACAGATGTAAGTTTCCATGTAATTTTGGATGTGCTAGTGGGGTATTTGGTGTATTCTGTTATGTCATTTTGCTCTACAAGGATGCCTGTTTCTTTGTCAAAATATAAATCTCTTGTTCCCTTATAGCCGATTGTTGAGTCTTCGCTAATTATACGAACATGATTTGTTTCTCTTGAGCTGCTTCCATAGTTTCTTTTTGTTGTATCTAGTACTCTTAAACCGTCATTTCCGTTTGGATGAATTAAATCTCCTACTTTAAGATTAGCCGCTATTATAGCTACAAAGTCATGACCGTCTCCTGTATAGAGGTTAACTTCTCCTCTTTCTAAAACGGATGTTCCATCTTTAAAATACCAGGGATTAGCTGTTTTAACATGAGTACTGTTTACTTCACTGATTCTAACTTCAACATATGTTGTATGGTTCATTATAAGGAGTTCTTGTGGAGCTGTGTTATATACTGATTCAGATGACCAGTAACTCGATAAACTGTACTCAAAAGTCATGCCTGGTTTAACTCCAGGAGTGATTGTTTGAGCTTGAACAAATCCAACAGACACCAATGATAGTAAAGTAATGCATAAAATTGTGCTTAGCGCAAACTGTTTAAATCTATTTTTAGCCAATTTAACACCTACCTTTAAAATGTCACTGTACACTTTTAAGTTTATTCCCAAATACCTCCTTCTGGAAAAAATATGCATAAAAAACAACAGTTTTACCATTAAATTGCTGACAAAAAAGATGCAAAACTTAAACTGTCAAATTATGTGTTTAGAATTAATTAGAAAAACTATTGAAGCATCTCAAGAGTCTAAAAGTGCTAGATACTCAAGTGTTGATTCGGCATTTTTTCTGAAGGGTCAATAGTTTTGTCTACATGCTAACTGAGTGTAGTTTGTCAATATTTTTCAAGTACGCGTTTTTTGTTTATAGGTTTTTTCTGATTGATGTTTTCAGCTTTTGATGGAGTGCTTTTACGTGATGTAAGTAAAAATACGACCACTACAACAGCTACCGCAGTGATGATAATTATGTATATAATGATTCGGTTAGGTGATTGATTAGAACTGTTTGATATTGCAGCGTTTTGTGTTCCTGTTGAAGTCCCTGTTACTGGAGCAGTTACCGTTGGAGCGTTTCCATCAATTAAGGGTGACACTGCTTCAGCAAACAAAGCGTAACTATCAATAATTCTACTTTCATGCTCATTAAATTGCATAGTATCAAACGCACCAATTTTAAACATAACAGTTCCAGATGGCGTAATACTATCGGTTAAATAGTCTGTACGCCCTATTGCAACTACACAACCTGACGAATTATAAAAAACCGCGGCAACTGCAAGTTTTGTGGCAGTCTGCGACCCAACATTTTGAACAAACCCATTAACCCAATAAGCTCCTCTATCATCACCACTTGGACTAACACCCGCAGAGCTAACAGTTATCTTAAAATCAGAATACAAATAACTCTTCGTTTCTTTTGCTTCTTTTACAGAGATTTCAACTTTTGATATCTCAGTTAATTGCCAATACTCCTCATCTATAGGCTTTACTATTTCAAGTAAAAACGGAGATTTTTGCTGTGGAGCCATATAAGACAACCATGCATAACCCGTAACACTTCCTTGCATAGACCCATCTGAACCATAAACAACAGCGGTAAGAACAGCTCTCTCAATTGTAGATGTTCCTACATTTTGTATTTCGCCGACTATATCTAAAATACCTAAAGCGTCAATATAGTGACTATAACTTAAAACTTTAATGTCCTGTGTTTTACTTGATACATTATGAGGAACTAAAGATAAACATAAAGCTGAAAGCAACAACACAACTGTTATACTAATTAATACTTTTCTCAATCCAACTTTCTCCTTGCCACAACTTTATCAACATAATAAACCTTAACGCTATTTAGAGTTTCTGATAAAAAACTTGACAAAATTATTTACACCACATTTTTAAAGACCTAATAACTAAATGATGCTGTAAAACAACAACGCATACTTATTAACTCAACTAACATCATATACCTAAACTAAGCGGAATTTCATAATCGGTTTTTATGGTTAAGTTTATTAAATATTATTTTAACTCATTAATTATGGAGGAAATAAAACATTAAAAACTTTAAAAATAAAACATTTTCATTATTTGTCGCAGTTCTGTTGCTGGTCTCTACTATAACAATGCTGACAATAAGCACGCCAAGTAGCGCACAACAAGAGCAAGTAGTACCTGTGACTACTGTTCTTAGTTTTAGACCTACTACAGTAGGTTTAGGCCAAGAAATTCTGATCAATTTTTGGATTTCGCCTGCACCTGGTGCACACAGACAATATCATAATCTAAGTCTAATTATAACAAAACCCGATGGACAAAAGCTTGAGTACATGATGGATACTTATGTTGCTGATGGCACAATGTGGATGCCATATGTTGTTGATCAAGTGGGCGAATGGACGCTTCAGGTTGTTTATCCTGGCGAATATTTCCCTGCTGGAACATATATGGATGGCAAACACTATGCTCCAGGTGAACCTCTCCCACCGGGAAGTGGCCTTGGGTATGGAGGTTCTAGCATGGTTTATGCTACCGGAGCTACAGTTAAAGCCTCTTCTACAGGACTACAAAAACTAATTGTGCAGCAAGAAATGATACCATCCTGGCCTGACGCACCTTTACCAACTGATTACTGGACAAGACCTATTGGTGAGATACATCGTAGCTGGTGGCCAATTGCAGGAAGCTATCCATGGTTTGGACCTGCTATAGATGATCCAATGTGGGATGTACTTTATCCTAATACAAATCCAACGTATAACTCAGCATATGCTTTTGTTCCATGGGTTACTGGACCTGAATCTGCTCATATTGTCTGGAAGCGTCAATATGCTGTGAGTGGTATTATGGGAGGAGACTATGGTACTGCGTCTCATGTGAGTTCTGGACTTGGTACTTGGTCGATGGCACCGCAAATTATTTTGATGGGAAGAGCTTACCATACTTATACAAAACCTGCTACAAATGGTCCGACTGGCCAAACGTATTGGGAATGTTATGATATACGTACTGGTGAGGTATACTGGGAAAGACCACTATACGCTGGAGAAACAGTGCCTAACCTTATTGAATGGGGTACTGGAACACTTGAAGTTGACGGAGGCATGACAAAGCCATCTTCACCAACACTATTATCAATAAGCAATGGATACCTGCGACGGTATAACCCGTTTACTGGTGTTATGACGGCTAATGTTTCTATTGCTCCTATGACTGGTAATGGTGGGACTTATTACATGAATGGTTATGTTTTGGGTATTCAGGATCTTGGTGCTGATGCTGGCTCTGAAAGATATCGATTAATCAACTGGACCACGCGTGGTACATCTGCTAACTTTGCTACCCGTGTAATGAGTAATACGACGTATGCAAGAAGTGCTTTACCTACTGCTCAATTAATTGATTGGAACGTGGGTATAGGCTGCACAGTGGCAAGTATATCTGAGGGCGGTGTACTAGTTGGAATGAATATGACTGCTTTTGACTTGCTTACTGGTATACAACTTTGGAACAAGTATATCAATGAAGCACAATACAGTGGTGTTGCTAACGTTGCAGATCATGGTAAACTAGCGGTACTGAGTGCTAACGGCTACTATTTGGCATTCGATTTAAGAACAGGTAACGAAGTATGGCGAACTAGACAGTTAGATTACCCATGGGATTCGTCTGGTTTTGGAAGCTACTCTGTCACAACAGCTTATGGTCAACTGTACTGGATGGCTCAAACAGGAATATATGCTATCGACTGGAATACGGGTGCTATCAATTGGAAGTTTGAAAAAGAATCACCACCCTTTGAAACACCCTATATTGGCAGTAACGGACAGCCAGTTTATCCATTACTCAATGCTGGATTATGTGCAGATGGGAAAATATACGCGTATAGCAATCAACACACACCAGAGCAGCCATACTACAGAGGACAGCCAACTATATGCATTGATGTCTTTACCGGAAAAGAAGTATGGTCTGTAGGAATTACCGGTGGTAGTGACATGCGACGTACAGAAGTGCAACTAGCAGTAGCAGATGGGTATCTGACAGCGGCAGGACGAGATGGGTATCTGTACTGCTATGGTAAGGGTCAAAGTGAAACCACAATTTCAGCTTCACAGGTACCTTTGACGTTAGGCCAAAAGGCTCTTATAACTGGAACGGTTCTTGATTTGTCTCCTGCTCAGCCTGGTGCTCCTTGTGTTTCTAAAGAATCAGTTGCTGCACAAATGGAACAATATCACATAGGCGCATCTGTTGGTGGCGTTTTTAGCGGTGTTATGATGTATGATGGTTCTTATGGTGATGTTATGATGGTTGGTGTTCCGGTGTCGTTGGATGTTCTTGATCCTAATGGTAACCATTACAATATAGGCACAGTTATTTCTGATGGCTACAGTGGCGTTTTTGGTTATTCTGATTGGGTACCAAAAGTTGCGGGACAATATACTATTACAGCTACGTTCATGGGTGATGAGTCATATGGCAGTTCATTTGCTACTACATACTTAGTAGTCGCTGAAGGCGCAGAAGGGGCATCATCAGATAACACATTGCTATACGCTCTTATCGGTGCGACAGTTGCTATAATCGTTGTTATGATTGCTTGCTTCATAATTTTCAGAAAGAAGTAACACCCTAAAACCTAAAATAAACCCTTTTTTCTTTTTTTCTGTATGTAACTGTTAGTTCTTTGTTGATTATAGCATTTGTTAATTTACTTTTGTTTTTTGAACTGTTTTTATGCTGTTTTTTGAAATTGTGCTGTGTTTGCGTGTTATGGTTTTGTTTTTTAGGTGAGTGCTTAATAATGTCAAATAGTTAAAATGCTTGTATGTCAAGTGCTGATTTGGCTGTGCAGGTTTTTCGTAAATTAGAGGTTGAAGATTTTCGTATTTTAAATATTATTGAAGTTGCTATGAGTAAACGTGAGTTTGTTCCAAGAGAACAAGTACAAAAGTATGCTAAAGTGCCTATGGATCGTGTGGATTTTATTCTCAAAAAATTACATAGGTTTGGTTTAACTTATCATACTAAGGGGGCGTATGTTGGGTACGCGTTAAATTATGTGGGGTATGATTGTTTAGCTATTAATGCTTTTGTAAAGTCTGGGGTTATTTCGTCTTTTGGGCAAACTATTGGTGTAGGTAAAGAGGCGGATGTTTATACGGCGTTAACTCCTATGGGTGAAACGGTTGCTGTAAAGTTTCATAGGCTTGGGCGGATAAGTTTTAGGCAGACTCGTAGAAAGCGTGGTTACATACGGGAGCATTCTTCTTGGCTTTTTCAATCACATCTTGCAGCTGAAAAAGAATTTCAGGCTCTGCAGTTAGTTTATAAAAACGGTGTGTCTGTGCCTAAACCTCTAAGTTATAATAGGCATGCTATTACAATGGGTATAATAGAGGGGGGTGAATTGTCAAAATGGAGAAAAATTGTTAATCCCAAACGTGTCCTCAAAGAAGTTTTACGTAACATACGAAAAGCTTACCTTAACGCACATATTATACATGGTGACTTGAGTGAATATAATATACTTTTACAATCTGATATGCGTGTGCTAATTATTGATTGGCCCCAATGTGTTCCATCAGATCATTTAAATGCAGTGGAGCATTTACAGCGAGACCTTAAAAACGTGTTAACATTTTTTAATAGAAGATTTAGTGTAGAAGCTGAAATTCAGCTTACATACGACTATGTTACAGGTAAAATCAAAAACATAACTTTTTAGTGCTTATTTGCATCTAAAACAATGTATAAAACATTATTTCCACGCAATAACACATTACCATAATTCGTGATGGCCTGTTCATCTTTAAATTCGGTTGCGCCCTCAAGAAGAATGTTCATATGGCTATCGCATTTAATCATTTTTCCTTTATAGTCACACCCGTTTTTTAGTACAACTTCAATGTTTCCTTGTAACTGTTTTATTAGTACATTCAACGGTTTTTTACTTGGTTCTATCATAGCTACCGTGTTCCTTTGAACATTAATTAATACCCAAATCACCCTCGCCATATATAAAAGGTTTATGAAAGAGTGAACTGCTAAAACGATGGAGATGTAAGAAATTATCAAAAAACCATATGCCCATAATCTGCTATTTTTTCAGGCGAGTTTGAGTTGAATGACGTTTGATACTTGATTTTTTGCTTAAAGACCAAAGACAACCTCCGAAAACCCCTTAAATAGTATTGTATAGTGTTTAGTAAAAAGTGAAGTGGGGAATTTGTGTGGGGTAACGGTTGCATCTGTTTTTGTTTTATCGGTTTGAAGCGTAAAACGTGAGTTTTCGGAGGCTGCCAGTATACTTGTTTTATGTAATCCTTATCTGTTAAAGTGTGTATATACTCTTGTTGTGGATAGTTTATGAGTGAAGTGGATCTTCGTGTTTCAAAAATTAAAAATGGTACTGTAATTGACCATATAAGTGGCGGATACGCGTTAGAGGTAATAAAAATTTTAGGCATAACGGCTAAAGAAAAACGCGTTATCACTATTGCTATTAATGTCCATAGCAAACAATTTGGCGTGAAAGATATTGTGAAAATTGAAGGCCGTGCATTAAATTCTGATGAAGTTAACAGAATTGCTCTTGTTGCACCCCATGCTTCTATAAACATAATTAGAAATTACGCTGTTGTTGAAAAACTTGAAGTAAAACTTCCTCAAACCATAACATGTATAGTCAAATGTGCAAACCCCGTTTGTATAACAAATAGCAACGAACCAATCGAGTCTAATTTCAATGTTGAATCCGTAGAACCTCTTATTTTAAAATGCCATTACTGTGGATACGTGCTTGAAAAAAGTGACGTATTATCTCAAATGTAATTTTTCTTATTACAACAATTTTTCTTCTGCTAACCAAAACAGCCTTTTAAAGTATGCCTGAGTTAAACGTTTACCGTGATTTAATGAAGTACACTCTACGGTTGCAGTAAACACGTATTTTTGTTGTTTTTCGTCAAATTTTAACTCAAATGGGTAAAACCTACAAATCAGTGGTCTAAAATCGTAAATACTGCAATTACCCTGTTTTAAGAAAAAACATTTTTCGTTATGTGTTTTTATCATTTCGAATTTGTATGGTTGCTGATATGTAATTTCAAAGCAAAACTCGTTTAGATTAATTTTTGTTTGATTTTGTATTTCTATAACTTCGCTTTCAAGCATAATTATGTGGCGTGTTTTTTCTTTTGTATCTCCGCAGCAGAGTGTACATTTGTTACATTCAAATTTTAGGTTTTTTGGATAAGACATATTCAAAATGGCAACTTCTCCAGCTTCCCATTTTTATTGTACAATTTGACAAATACAATTATTTAGAGGTTTAAATTTTACCTAATTAATTTACGAAAAAACTAACTCAAATTATCTTTCATTAACTGACAAAAATCAATCACAAACACTGTACAAAATGCATACGTCATGGCTACCATATGCAATGTGCATGGTTCAAACATTCCAAACCTTCCAAATTAGCGGTAAGAAGCTCTACGTTAGTAACCGATGCTTCAATTATTGTACAAAAATAAAAACATAAGGCAACCTCCGAAAACCCCATTTTAGAAAAACAAACAACATAGTTACACGGTTTTTCAACATGCCATTTTTGGAAAAATATAGGTTTTCGGAGGGCGCCATAAAAAATACCTTTTTACAGTTGTCCATTTGCAGATGTCACACAAAAACTTTATTTTTCATTCATGCTACTACATAATAATATGCAAAAACGCTCTAACAGAAAATGGTTAATATACATAATCATATTTACGCTTGGCTACGTTGCTAACGAAATAGTGTCTAATTTTCACATACTAAATATGTTAGTAAAAGGGGTCATTTACTTTGTCGGAGTTATTGTAATATTAATACTTGTTATAATTGCAATTATAATAATACTGCAATTAAGATCAAATAGACAAATGGTTTTTGTACTCTAAATTTGACCTGCATTCGGGAATAACGCTTATTTTTTCTGAATCAAAATTTAGTATTGTAATTATTAGGATGTTCTTTTTACTGTTTGAAGTTTTACAAAATTTAAAGTATGTAAAGAAAGGTAATACGACTTATAACCAGTTCACGTGCCTATATTGTTGTGTATAACGTTTCGTCCTTGCGTTATGCGCAAAGTGTAGAAAAAAGTGGGGTTAGGAAGTGGGCCACCATTAGCAACAATAGGCTATGGTGGCTCACAATGGACAATTGTTTAAAAAAATGTGGCGTGGTATGGTGGTGAAAAAAATGTTACCTAACAAAGAGAATATGATTACAAGTAAAAAAAGCCAAAGTACCCTCTACAAGGAGATAGTTAATAGTTTACTTGATTTGATAGTGTTGCGTTTGATTAGTCAAGGGCCAAAGCATGGTTATCAAATTGTCAAAGAAATTCATGAAAAATTCGGTGTCTATTTTAAAGCAACCGCGATTTATCACCTTTTAGCTAACTTTGAAGATAACAATTATGTGTATGGTGAATGGTATTTAACAGAAAAAAGACAACGTAAAAAATTTGTGTTAACAGAGAAAGGCAAAAATGCAATTAAATCTTTAGAATCAGAACTAAATGTAATAAATAAAGCACAAACTCTTCCAAAATATTACCATCAACTAACTAACTATAGTAACAACACACAGCAACAGTGGCTACAGTAAAGTATTAACTTCTTTTTTGTAACTTTTTTGTTAACGTTTTCATTAAGATGTAGCGGTGTTTTTGGTGGAAAAATGTTTAGGCGACTTCAGTAACTCATGTTTTACATTTCAAACCCGATAAAAATGGAATTAACTCGTGTTTCAGGTTGTGTTTTTGTTCTTGTTAACGCATTTATATAATTGAGCTGCCCTTCTTTTTGAAGGGCAGCGACCTTCAAAATTGCTATCAAAAATATTATGCTGCTTGCGCAGAATTGGGAACGGTTCAAAGTTATGAATCCAAATCTCTCACAGTACAAGATTGATGAAGTAGAAAAGATGCTTTATTGTCGTGATCCCAAGTATGGTTTTTTAACCTATAAGTGTGCAAAATGTGATACCACTAAATCTGTTCTGTTGGCTTGTAAGAGTCGTATTTGTCCGCAGTGTGGCAAGAAACATGCGGATCAATGGGCCGCTGAGTTGGTTGATAGGCTTTTTGTGGTGTCTCATCGTCATATGGTTTTTACTATGCCTGAGGAGCTTCGGGCCGTGTTTGAGGTGGATCAGAGTTTGTTTAAGGTGCTTATGGATGCGGTTAGTAATACGATGCAGCAGATGCTCAAGGACAAGCATCGTGCAGTGCCGGGGGTTGTTTGTGTGTTGCATCCTTATGGGAAGGAGTTGAATTTGAATCCTCATGTGCATGTTTTACTCACCGAGGGTGGTTTAACGAAGTCTGGTGAGTGGGTTCAAGTTTCCTTTTTAGAGTATACTTCTTTGAGACGCATTTGGCAGTATAGCAGCATAACTTTTCGTTAACTATATTTGTTGTCTTTTAACAATGAGAAGCATGTTTACAATGTTGACCTTATACATTATAGCAGTGTAACTTTTAGTTAACTATATAACTAGCGGTGTGTATTGTAGTTGTGGTGTTTGTATTGCCCAACCCCACATCAAAGGAAATTAGAGAAAAAATAATCCACCATAAACAAAACTACGA
>Ga0209737_10002342_pt1 | contig 13291 bp, 8 predicted proteins | sample TergutCu122P3_FD_187284 | JGI IMG/M metagenome (GOLD analysis project Ga0209737, IMG submission 187284) | Cubitermes ugandensis P3 segment gut microbial communities from Kakamega Forest, Kenya - Cu122 P3 (SPAdes) (version 2) | ecosystem: Host-associated > Arthropoda: Insects > Digestive system >... | reverse complement strand
ACGTGACCGACCACAACGACGCCGCTGACGACGAAGATGCCCATTTGGGCGACTGCGAGGCGAGTGCGATACGCGGCTACCCCCTATGCGGGGCCTCAAGCGCCGGCCCCGCAACGCCCCGCTTGGGTGGGAACCTGTTATCGACCGGGCGACCGGAACGGTCGTCCCTGCGTGCATATCGTTTTGGGTGGGGAACCAGGCAACAAGGGCGACCGCAAGGGTCACCCCTGCAAATTCGCTTGTCAGAGCAGCGCGCCATGCGCCCCCCTACATGGGCGAACACGGCATGGCGGTGTGGGGGTGCAATGCTCCCCCACAAAAAACTACCTCAACGCATCGGCAATCCGGGCAGCAAGCTGGCTGCATGTATCGGCGCTGGCCGTGCCCGCCAAATCGGATTGGCACACAGAGACAAGTTTCATGACGGCCTCTTCGTACTCACGAATGACCGCACTGAATGTGTCGACATCATCCTGGCGCCCCAGTCGGATGGCCTGCGCCCTGACCCGGGAAAAAAAACGATGTGCCATCTGGATGGGCTCAAGATAGCGGTCATAGATGCCCCGGATGGTTTCGATTTTCTGCGCCTCTCGCAGGGCATTCTTACAGACCGCCTCATAATGATCGGATGCCCTGAAAAACATCTCGCCGGATTTCGTCAAAATCTTCACGCCCTGATAAAGCTCCGAGAGATAAGCCTCTTCGTTTGGCGTCTCGGACGTCATCAGCGCCGAAAGCGCCCTGGATTCCTCGACCGCTTCTGCCACCGCCTGCATGAGATTCCGACAGGCCTCGACGGTTTCGAAGGATTGCCCCGCCCCTGCGCGGGGAAGAACAAAGAGCGTCAAAACGACAATAAACATTTTCAGGTATTTCATGGCGTCTCGGTGAGGAGAGAGGGGGAAACGTCTGCCTCAATCGTGAATGGGCTATAAGGCCATTTGTTGTGTTTGGCAAGCACGGACACTCATTCAGGCAGCGTAATCGCCAGAAAATTGTTGATATTTGATTTGTCTGCCTTTGAGCAAGTGCCCTGTTGGATGTGTCCTGACTTTTGCCAGCTTGAGCTTGAGCTTGAGCTTGAGCTTGAGCTTGAGCTCATAGCTAGTAGCTAATAGATAGACGCTATGCATTACGCACCACAGGTTGAATATGAATGCCCATATTTCAAGACCAGAAATGAATGCGCTTCGAGTCATTGCCGAGCGTTTGCCCTGTTCACGCAAACAGAATCCCTTCAAGGAGACGCAGATTGTCCATGAGGCGGAGCCAGGTTTGATGGGGCGCAAACTTGGCGGCATGAAGCCAAAACGTCTTGATCGAGGTTTCCACAGCATCATCATCCTGCCGGAGATTCGTCTCAATCAGGGCATGGAGCATTTCGAGCTGGGGCAGGAGCGCAGCCATCATATCGTCCCAGCCAAAAATGAGCGATTGCAGGCGATGCCGAATACTGACGCGATCCTCATCAAGCGCTTCGACGCGCCTGAGCCAGGCGAAATCGACCTCATCTTCGATCAGGATTTGCCGCGCCGTGCGGATTTGAATATCGAGCGGCGGGACGTGTCTGGCAGCATACTCGGGATCGATTTCGAGCGCTTCCATCTGAGCAAGTGCGTCGATAATCTGTGCTGCAATCTGGGCATGCCTGAGGGGGGGCACATAGAAAGACTGGCTAGATGCCTCGATATAGTCCTGAACCGTGGAGAGCGCTGTATCCTGGCCATAGGCGATCCTGGCTGCACTAAGCCAGGCACATGCCTCGCAAAGCTCGGCCAGATCTTCTTCGTTTGGCACGGCGTCGTGTGGAATGGGAGCAATGATGGCTTCCCGAAGAGCCGTCTGCACCGCACCGGAGGGCGCTGCACCAAGTGCCCGGGCAATGATCAGCTCAATATGCAGCACCCGGGCATGGAGTTCGAGCGCAAGTATTGCCTCTCGCCAATCACCCGGGCTGAGGTTCAGCGCAGAAAGATCGACATAGAGTGCCTCAAGCCTGCTGGCACCTGCATGCTGGCTCAACATTTCGAACAGCCCCTGTGGAGGGATGACATTAAGCACGCCAAGCAAGCCAATATCAAGGCTTTGGGAAAGTGCACCTGCAGCATAGAGAACCTTTGGACTGCCCAAAGCCACAATTCCGGCATAATCTTCTCTTGCCCCCCCCAGTGCTTCTTCGATTTGTGACTTGTAGCTTTCGGTCGATCGCACGCAAAGGCAATAAGCCGTTTCGATGCCGCAGGCCCTGAGCTGTGGCACAAGCCTGCGCTCCAGCACATCGCGATAGGCCAGCTCGGCAACGAGGATAACTCGCCCCTGCGGCCAGCGCTGCAACAGGTAAGCATCAAGATGGTCAAGCAGGTCTGCTTCGTAAGCGATGTCGGCGACAGGCATGGGATTGGGAGTGAGATTCCTGAGAAAATCTGTCAGCTGCATAACACACTCCTCGTCGCGGGGGATATATCAAAGGGGGCGTTGCGGGGGCCAAAAGCCCCCGCAGAGGGGGTAGCCGCGTATCGGCTGCGCCCCTTTTTAAAGGGGGGCGGCCGATAGCGGCGCAGGGGGAGACTTCCCCCCACGAAAAAATCGTCAAATCGGATTATTCCGCAAACGGGCTCAATTGTCCAGGAGCCATGTTTCCCAGCGCACAGGAAAGGGCGGCAGCGCTTTAGCACCGTCAGGGAGCAGCCAGAGCTGACCAAAGGAGAAGGGATCGGGCCATTGCCAGGTGCTGGTGGCATAAGTGCTGAAGCTGACGACATCGGCATCATGGATGTCATGCAGAATGGCGCTGAAGCCGATGCCATGGGTGCGTGGCAATTTTGTCATGTCGCTGACGCCGAAAAAGGCGGCCGGCAGAAAGAGCTGGATATGATAACCGTAGGGCGCTGGAGAGACCTGGTAAGTCGGGGCAGCGCGCCAATGCTGTTTCGAAGGGGTCATGTACACGAGGCAGCCATCGGCGGTGACAGCCAATCCGAAGATATCGGCGTCGATGTCGTGCCGGTAGGGATTGGCCTGGTAGGCTTTTTCATATTCGAGCTGCCAGGATTCGGGTGCGTTTCGCTGGATGCTTGGGCTTGGATTGAGATCGAACCAAATTTCGACGTGATCCAGGCGCTGAACGGCCATGTTCTCGCTGCAGGACACAGCCGGCGTTGGGGTAAAATCTTCGAGCCAAAACGACAGCGCAAGTCCGTCTTTGTTCCAGCGTGCCGCAAGATGGATAGGCTGGGAGCGCCCCTTTGCCGTGTCATTGAGCGGAAACTGTACGACATGGGGAGGCGGGGACGCGGTGTGGAGGCGTGTGCCCGGCGCAAAGGTTCCAAACAGCATGGCCGAGTCGTTTCGCCTGTGCAGGGCAGGCATAAAGTTGCCGGTGGGCAGCCGGCGGTAGGTGCGCTGCGCCCGTCGCGCCTGAAAATCGAAGTGCTGTACCTGGGCGGTGTGGGTGTTTGATTCGCGGGTTTCGATGGTTTGCCGCAGCGTGTAGGCATTCCAGGCGCCGTCAAGAAGGACATCGTTACACTCGTGAACGGCCCATGTGGCGACATCCCAGGATTCGCAGATTCCCATGCCCCGGGCGAGCGGGAGAAGCCGCTGGGAAAGCCGCCCCTCTGGCTGTTCCTGGCGGTATTCGTAGCGGAGGTTGAGTTTTCCGTCGTCTGAGACTGTAAACACGAGCACCGAAAGAAATGGCTTTCCGTCTTTGAGCTTTCCCCGCACCTGGGCCACCACCTCCAGTTTGCCGTCGGCGTTGGCATCGGAAAAGATGAAGTCATGCAGACTCAGGCGCGATTGTCTGGTGTAATTTTTGAGGGCTGCCACTGCACGCAAGTGCCACGGACGAAGGCTTGCCAATTTGGCCAGATGTTGCGCAGACAGCAGAAACTCGCCTTTGACGGCCTTTTGTGCAGATGCCGCCCTGGGCTTGGGTGTGGCCTGCCCGTCTGCATTGGTTCCCCTCGCGAACATGGGAAGATTGTTTGCGGAGGATGTCATGCTCGGGGCGATGGTTTGCAAGACGGGCGTGGAGGCTGCGGTCTGTGAAGGCTCAGCGGCGCCTGGCAGCAGGGATGCAAGGGGGGTCTGCGAAACAGAAAACGGCGTGAACGAATAGTCGGCAAACTGCATCACAGGGCTGGCTTCATCGCCATTTGCCCGGGCCAGGGCACCATGGATGGGAACCCACATCGCAAGACAGGAAACTGAAAGAAGAAACAGGCGTCGCACAAAAGTCATGACAAAGTAGAAGATTGGATAAGAGAGATGGCGTACTTGACGTCCACGACGGCACGTTTGATGCTGGTGAGATTATCCTGAGATTCGAGGGCTGATTTGGCCCTTTTCAGAATATCGGCAGCCCGATCAGAAATTTCATAGGGGAGAAGTTCATGGCTCAGGCATTCGTTAAGCTCCATGATGCTCTCGTGCAGCAGAGCATGCGCAACTTTGGATTCGTTATCGAGTTTTTCGGCCGCCAGATATTCTGCGTTTGCCTGCATCATGCGGTCGATTTCCTTAGCTGTCAGCTTCGAGGAGCGTTCGACGGTGACGGCATGAATCTGGCGCGTGGCCAGATCCCTGGCCGAGACACTGACGATGCCATCCGCGTCGATGTCGAAGGTGATTTCAATATCGACCGAGCCAGCGGATGCGGGCGCAATGCCAGAGAAGGTGAATTCGGACAAAATCTGGTTTTGACTTTCGCTTTCTTTTTCACCCTGCAAAACGACGATGCGCAGCGACGTCTGGTTATCGAAGGAAGTGGTGAACACAACAGCATTGGAGCATGGAATGGTGGTGTTCCTCGGGATGATGACGTGGAATTTTCCGCCGTGCACGGCAATGCCCAGATCGAGCGGTGTAACGTCAAGGAGGATGTGATCGTGAACCTGGTTGACCAGAGCATTCGCCTGAATGGCGGCACCGATGGCAACAGCTTCATCGGGGTTGATGTTTCGTGCTGGTGGTTTTTTGAAAAACTCTGTCACGGCGAGCTGTACGATGGGCACACGCGTCATGCCACCCACCAGGACGACTTCGTCGATGTCATCGGGGGTCATGTTGGCCTGTATGAGGGCAATCTGAGAAATTTTGAGCGTTCTTTTGACGAGATCAACCACCAGCTCATCGAAGTCCTCCCGGGTCAGCACGGCGTTGATGTGCATGGCATCCCCGCCAGGCGACATGCGGATGAAGGGGAGATTGATTTCTGTGGCGGTCAGTGTGGTGAGATCGCACTTGGCCTTTTCGGCGGCGATTTTGAGCCGCTGCATGGCCATGGGATCGTCCCTGAGGTCAATGCCATGCTGCCGGGCAAAGGACATGACAAGGTGTTCGATGATTCGGTTATCGAAATCCTCGCCGCCCAAAAAGGTATCCCCTGTCGTGGAGAGCACGTTGAAGACACCGTCTTCGATGGAGAGTATCGAAATATCGAAGGTGCCGCCGCCCAGGTCATAAACGGCAATATTAAGCCGCCCGGTTTGTTTGCAGCCGTAGGCAATGGCGGCGGCAGTGGGCTCATTGATGATGCGCAGGACATCAAGACCTGCAATGTGCCCTGCATCAATGGTGGCCTGGCGCTGCGCATCGTCGAAATAGGCGGGCACGGTGATAATGGCCTTGTCAACGCTCTGGCCAGTGTACTCTTCTGCGACTTGCCTCAGCTCACTCAGAATCATGGCAGCGATCTCGGACAGTGCATAGGCGCTGCCCTTCATCATGACCCGAACATCGCCGTGGGGCCCTTCGACGATCTCGTAAGGCAGCGTATCCATACATTGCTGGACTTCCGGGTCGTCGATACTTCGGCCGATGAGCCGCTTCGTCGAAAACACCGTATTGGTGGCATTGGTAACAGCCTGGCGCTTGGCAAGCTGACCGATGAGCCTTTTGCCGGATTCGGCAATGGCCACAATAGAGGGGGTCGTCTTATAGCCGGATTTATTCGCGATAATGACGGGCTTGCCATGCTCAACGAGAGCGACACAGGAGTTCGTCGTCCCCAGATCAATGCCAAGTGCGTATTCCATGGTTATGCCTTCTTTCTGATTATGTTTGCTGAAGCGTGTTAAAGGCGCGCGTCACCGCTTTGAACAACGTGGCGATGTGTGTCGAAAATGGCCCGACGTTTTTTCGAAAATACCGGTCGGGATGAAGCAACTTTGTGCGCCTCAGATAAGCCTGCTGAACGGTCATCTTGTCGGCATGATTGCCGGACATGCCAAGCAGGTCGTGCGGCGTAAGGTCGGAGAGACTGGCATAGAGGAATTCAATAAAGGCCTGAGCCTCCAAATCCAGGTCCAGCGATGAATCCAGCAGCGACGGCACGAAAGCCCGAAACGATGGCACGAGCCGCGGTGCCAGATACAGCGCACACTGCGCATCGTCGAGGCTTGCGACGAAGCAGCGTGCAGCCTCGGGTGAAAGCCGCCAGTCGTTGCCGCTCGACGCGGCGTCGTTCGACGACCGATCCGCCCCTGCCACAGCCGATGCCGTAAAGCGCTGCGTGCTATTTGGATGAGACGCCTGCTCCGCGAACCACGTCACCAGGCCCAGCGACCGCAGATGGGCATAAGCATTCATGATGGCCTCGACGCTCGCAGGCAAAAACTCACCAAGCTGCTCAATGTTTCGATGACCATCGGTAAAATCCAGCACCACCCAGTCCAGAGGCGTGAGCTGCTTATAATCTGCTGTCTTCGCTGGATGACGCTGCACAACTGTGCTCAAGTCCATCTTCACTTCCTGATCCATACCGACTCCCCAACCTGATAACACATGGGCACACAGCATGCCGCCTGTGATACGCATACACGCCTTTCAGATCCACCACGCACAGACGTGACGTCGCGCGAATTATCGCTCAACCCATGCGACAGGCAAGTTTTATGGGCATGAAACGAGGCCCGGCCAGGTGAGGCACAAGCCTACACCGATATCACTTTAACAATATATTGAATTTGATGTAGGTTGAGTAGTTTTCTTGCTATGTATGCTGGTGTGTGCATGTGCGCATACAATGCCTTCATGTCGGCTGGTCATTCGTTTTGGCAGTCATATTCACTTAATACATTCTATTGGAGAGCTTTCATGAATTCCCCACCACGCACTTCCTTCATTGATTCCGTAAGGACGATCAAGCCAGCATTCTGGACTGCCAACGTCCTGGAAGCCGGCGAGAGACTCGCTTACTTCGGCATCCGCGCCATCCTTCCCCTCATGATGGTCTCATCAGGGCTTGGGGGCCTCGGCCTTGATCATGCGCAAAAGGGCATCATCTTCGGTGTCTGGGCACTTTTGCAGTGTCTTATTCCCATGGTCAGCGGAGGCTTTACCGAAACGTTTGGGTACAAGAGGTCCCTGCTCGTCGCTTTTGTCATCAATCTAATCGGCTACACCATGCTGGCGAACATCCTCCATCTGAGCGACGTCGTTGGAGGCCTCTTTGGCACGAGTTTGAGTGCGAACACCATCAACTTCACCCTTATGTTGCTGGCCGGATGTACCGTTGGCATTGGAACAGCCATTTTCAAGCCGCCTGTTCAGGGTGTGGTGGCGAAATCTCTTAACGAGACGAACTCCGGCTTTGGATTTGGCCTGTTCTATTGGGTGGTAAATGTGGGCGGCTTCCTTGCCCCCATTTGTGCCAGCATACTTCGCGGCTCAGATGATGCCCCGACCTGGAGCTATGTCTTTTGGGGAGCAGCCTTTGTCACCCTGATTAACATCCTTGTGACGCTGGCACTGTTCCGAGAACCGGAGCGCACAAAAGAGGAAATCGCCGCCAGCAGTAAAAAATCCGCCAAGGCGGTCTTTGTCGGCACACTCAAGGTTCTCTGGAACGACAAGTCAATGCTTGTCTTTTTGCTCATCGTCTCCGGCTTCTGGCTCATGTTCATGCAGCTTTGGGATTTGCTCCCAAACTTCCTCGACGAGTGGGTGGATCGGCGTGACGTTGGACACTGGCTTACGAGCCGTTTCGATGCCAAAGGCCCCATTGGCCTCCTCCTTGAGTCTAATGGTGCGCTCAAACCCGAAATGATCCTCAACATCAACTCGGCGACCATCATCATTCTCGTCCTGCCCCTGTCGGCGCTCTTTGCAAGATTCCGCATGATGACAGCCCTCATTGTGGGCATGATCATCTCTGTCATCGGCTTTGTCATGTCAGGCATGACCTCCATTGGCAGCCTTGCTGCACTGGCCATTTTCACCTTCTCCATCGGTGAAATCATCTGCTCGCCAAAATTCAGCGAGTACATCGGCATGACAGCACCATCTGACAAGAAGGCCATTTACATGGGGTATTCGAATATCCCGTTCGCCATTGGCTGGGCAGTCGGCAACTTCCTCTCCGGGCCGCTGTACCACACGTTTTCGTCGAAAGAAGTCCTCGCCAAGCAATGGCTCGCCGAGCAGGGCGTAGCACGTGCAGATTTTGATGCACTCAGGCTCCCCGAAGCCATGGCCATGGTGCAGGAAAAAGTCGCTGCCCAAACAGGCCAGGCCGTCGACCTGTTCCAGGCCAGTGACGTTCTCTGGCAAGCCTACAACCCATGGGTCATCTGGATTTTCCTCGGCTCCATCGGCCTTGCCTCCATGGTGGGCATGATCGCTTTCTATTATAAGAGCGGCATGCACCACAAAGACACCGTCAAAGCGACCAGCACAAATGATGCAGGCAAAGACTCTGTCAATGCAGATTTGAGCGAAGTCTCTGAAGATGTGAATTCAAACGAGTCATCTGAAGATGCGGCGTCAGACGCCAGTGATGGTGACAGCGGAAATTGACCCATCATTCCGCAGGGGCGTAGCACGCTACGCCCGTACAAGTAGGGGCGACCGTCCTCGGTCGCCCGTTTCCCCGGGAATCAATTCCGAAGCCGGGCGTTGCGGGGCCGGCGATTGAGGCCCCGCACAGGGGGTAGACGCGTATGCGAGCCGGGCCGTTTTGGATCGCCCGCTATTGCCCGCAGGGCAATACGCGGTCGGGCGCGGCTATCTGCACAGCAGATACGCCGCGCCTTTTATGATGGCGAAAATGCCCCCACAAAAAACCGTGTAGAGACAAGGCATGCCTTGTCTCTACGTACATGCCTTGTCTCTACGTACATGCCTTGCTCTCCGCAGGAGATTCGGGGCACTGGCTCCCCCGATTAATTCTCGATCATGCGCCTGAGGGCTTTGCCTTCTGCCGAGTCTTCGCCAACGATCGATATTGCCCTCTCAAGCGCGGCCCGTGCCTGATCCGGTTGCCCGTTTCGCTTGTAATAGCTGGCAATCTCCTTCCAGTAGGCAGGTTTTTGCAAATTCTCGTGCTCGGCTCGCTTCATGTAATGGATGGCCTCGGCATACTGGCCGCCTCTGGCCGCCAGCCGTGCTGCCATCGTCAAAACGCCGCCATGCCGTGGATATGCTGCCAGAAGGATATGCATATGGTGCCAGGCTTCTTCCAAATCGTTCTTTGCCATTGCCGCCCGAATCGCCTCAAGCCGTACACCAGGCGTTCGTGAATCCACTGCTGAGGTGCTTATCTCTGCCTGAGCCGGCTTATCCTCCGGCGATGTTGAGCCGGCCCTGGATGGCTGCCAGGCCTCGCTCGAACGCACTGGTCGTGTTCGCCGATTCTCTCCAAGTCTCGTGATCCTCTCCGGGGAAAGTGCATAGACTTCAGATTCGGCAGCCGAAAGCAAAGTCCCCTGCATCGCACTGCCCTCCTCCTGAGGCTCTGATGGCTCGGCAGGTTCTTGATTGCCGGCGTCAAACCCGGCAGGCTGCACGGCATCGGGCGCATCAGACTGTGCTGCATCGAAGGCATCGGCCTGAATAAATGCGACATTATCCTGGTTAGCCGCAACCTGTACAGGCTGTGGCCGGACAGCACTGCCGGTGGGTGCAGGCGTGTGACTCTGCGGCGGCGCTGCCAGCTTTTCTGACAAAACGAACCCAATGGCAAAACCCAAAACGATAAGCGTGGCGATGCCCACCATGATGGAGAGGCGCCGATGCCGGCGCCGGGCTTCCATCTGCATGCGGGACTTCGCCCGGGGCGGAAAAAAGCCGTCATCCCCGGCTTTATCAAAGCGCTTATCCGCAAACTCGTCTGAAACCGCTTCCGTGGCGCTGTCGTCGTCCGAAACGTCGGGCTCCTCGTCATCCGGGGTATCGACGTAAATATCAAAAGCAGCATCGTCATCGTCCGGGCCGGTGGACTGAACCTGGGCCCATGCCCCAAAAGACGGTGCCGTATCGGCAGGCTCAATGGTTCCCCAGGCATCTTCCTGAAAATCGCTCTGATCAGTCAGCAAAGCCAGCCTGACCCCACCAGCCGCATGCGAACTGACCGCTGCGGCCGGGTCCGGGCAGGCGCTGAAGCGGGTCAGCTCAAACGCCTCGTTTTCCTCGCTTTCGCCGTATCGAATGTCGCGATGGATATCAGATTCTGCCGTCACAATGCCCGCCTCAACGCCCTCTAAACGTGCACGGACCAGACCTTCGTCATAGGGAAGAAAGGCATTCGGAGGGATAAGCGAAAGTTCGCCGCTCTTACAGAGCTCCCCAATATGATGCATGAGACACGCCTCGGCACTCTCGTGAACCATCGTCTGCGCCGGCCTTGAAGGCGAATCCGTGCCGTTAAGTGCATAAAACACCGCACTATGGCTCAGCTCCTCGTCTTCGTCTTCCTGCGCATCCTTCGAATCGTCGGCCCCTGGCGAATCGCTCTGCGACAAAAAGGAGGAAACCCATGCCCCCAACGCAACTTCATCTTCGGGTTCACTCCCGCCTTGGATCAGGAGCTGCTTGCTGCAGAGTTTTTGAAGAATCTGAAGCAGGAGAACTTCATCAAAATTAACCGCATTGAGAATATCTTCGAGATTTCTGGCGCCATCGAACATCTGGACAATGCGGCGCACCTGCTTGGGGAGAGAGTCGGAAATTCTGGCATAGGCCGACCAGTTGACGGTCAAAACCTCCTCAAGCCTGTCCTGTCCCGTGAATATTTTACGAAACACCTCGGCGCTCTCAACGAAACCTGCCACCGCTTCAGCGACTTCCAGGCGCAGAGGCTTACGCTGCATCCAGTCAGGACGGGCTGCCTCGGGCACCAGACAGTGCGTTGCCGGAAGCAGCCGCCAGAGCGAACCAATCGCCGCCTGATTGCGCCTCTTGCCAAAGTCAATGCCGATAATGGCGCCATGCTCAAAGCAAATCGTCGCCTTATGCCCGCGGCCGTTCAGGAGCATCGCCCCCGAAAACCGCATCACGGCCAAGTCCTGAAGCCTCTGAATGAAGTCGATTTCATCGTTGAAGAACGCGGACAGCCCCACCATGCGTTCCTGAGAGCGCGCCACGAGAAGCGATATCTTGGTGATAATCTCGCGCAGCCGAAGCGGCTTGATGACGACATCGTCAATCCCCATGGTCGTCGCAAGGAGCCTGCTGTGAGGATTGTCTGGCGGCAGAAACGCCAGCTTCTCCGCCCTGGCAAGCGCCGGAGACTGCAACAGCCGAAGCGCCGCATCGTACTCGCGATTCGACAAATCCATGACGACACACGCCACCGCCCGCGTACTCTCCCAGGCTCCATCATATTGACAGTGGATAACGTCCAGCCCAACATGACTAAGCGCCGCCTCAAGCAGCTTCCGCTCATCGTCCTGACAACCCGCCAAAAGCGTGACATGTTCTGCTAACACCCCACAACCTCCTCCGAAGCAGGAAACGCCAACGGCCCAGAGATACCAGAAACCAGTGGGAGCTACAACCACAACTATGCGGACCGCAAAGGCAGACGCAACTTGTGGGGGCCACGCCTCCTGAGCGTTAACTTAATGGTGAATATTTAAGTTTGATTTTTCAGAACACCAATAATTCCTTTGCTAATTCGTTAATTGATAGCAGTTCCACAGCTTGAGCTCATAGCTCCTAGCTCGCGATTGAGAGCCGCAAGACAAAAGAACAATAAAGTTAATAATCAGATTAACGCCTATGGTGGCACGGCCCCTACAATTGCTCTCATATCTGGATTGAGGTAAGGCATTGCCAAAATTCTGAATTTGAACCATAATTACGGACAGAATTCGCGAACAGTGAACCTTTCGTTTCAATTTTCGTGGTATTTTCAGCACCTGTCATGTGAGTTGTATGCATTTCAAGAACTGCTCTCATTGCCAAAGCATCTTGTATCCTGTTGAGCGCAGGAAATTTGTAGATGCCCCACTCGCCCGGCTGCGCTGGTTTATTGCGTGGTTAGGTGTCCTAGCTTTTTTTACCTATATTCTCAGCATGTTAGGCGAAGCCTTCTTTGGGATATCGTGGCTTGTTCTGTTTTGGCTTTCCACTTTAATCACAGCCCCGATTGTTTTCTTTTTTCTATTTTTCAAAACCTGTCTTGTCTGCAGAATTTGCGGCGCCAAGCTGTCGGCGCTTACACCTATACCTTCCGAAGGGCGTAATGGCAGCAAAAACTGTTCTCATTGCCAAAGCATCTTGTGTCCTGTTAAGCGCAGGAAATTTGTAGGTGCTTCACTCGACCGGCTGCGCTGGTTTATTGCGTGGTTAAGTGTCCTGGCTTTTTTTACCTATATTCTCAGCATGCTAGGCGAAGCCTTCTTTGGGATATCGTGGTTTGTTCTGTTTTGGCTTTCCACTTTAATCGCAGCCCCGATTATTTTCTTTTTTCTATTTTTCAAAACCTGTCTTGTCTGCAGAATTTGCGGCGCCAAGCTGTCGGCGCTTACACCTATGCCTTCCGAAGGGCGTAATGGCAGTTCGAGAGGCCTGTCGTTCTCTCATGGATCCTTCACGGGCGGCTCACGGAGAGCCGCCGACGATTCGACGCTGCCAGAAGCTGACATCTCAGACTTGCCGGATGTCGATGTTTCAGGGCTGTCGGAGGGGTCGTTGCTGGACGTCGTTTCAAATATTTTAGATTAATCCTGCGCTTGATCATGGTCAAATGACTGCCTTGTTTTGTCTTTGACGCTACTGCAGTTTATACATATTTTCAGGCGAGCTGTCTTGTTGATATCACCTGCAAGCAATGCGCAGCATTGCAGGGGGTGTGGGGGAGCATTGCTCCCCCACAGAACGTAGGGCAACGCCCTACGAGCCGGGCGTTGCGGGGCGGCGATTGAGCCCCGCAAAGGGGGTAGACGCGTATCGCGCTTGCCGAGGCGGTGCATCGTCGTCGTCAGCGGCGTCGTTGTGGTCGGTCACGTACGAAGTACGCTCCCTTCCACGCCTCCTTGCTTCCTGGAATCTGCACCATTTCGACGCC
>Ga0209737_10002341_pt1 | contig 13292 bp, 12 predicted proteins | sample TergutCu122P3_FD_187284 | JGI IMG/M metagenome (GOLD analysis project Ga0209737, IMG submission 187284) | Cubitermes ugandensis P3 segment gut microbial communities from Kakamega Forest, Kenya - Cu122 P3 (SPAdes) (version 2) | ecosystem: Host-associated > Arthropoda: Insects > Digestive system... | reverse complement strand
GGCGCTCACCAATAAAATAGCGAACAAAAGCATAAGCACAACAGGGTTTGACTGCGAGGCCTCAAACCTCGGCAGCACAAAGGAAAGTACGATTAAATAAAGTATAAAACCCAGAGTCAAAAACGGATTATTTTTTATGATTACTAAAGAATTTTTTATTATTTCAAACATTTACGCCCATGCCGTTAATTTTATTGGACTAAAGTATAACTACTATGATATATTAGACTTAAAATAATCATAAAACAAGGCGCAAAATGTTAAGATTTAATAATAACCACGGGCTTCCCGGAACCCTTATCTGCGTAGAAGGAATCGACGGAAGCGGAAAAAGTACACAGGTTGATTTGCTCTATAACTGGTTGAAATCGAAAAAACTGGATGTGATTTCGACAACCTGGAATTCATCAAATCTCATTGCCGAAACCACAAAGCGCGCCAAAAAGAAGAATTTGCTCTCCGGCCGCACGTTTAGCCTTTTGCATGCCGTTGATTTTGCGGACAGGCATGAAAAGGTCATCGTTCCTGCACTTAAGGCAGGTTTCATTGTTCTTGCAGACCGTTATGTTTACACGGCATTTGCGCGCGATGTTGCGAGAAATGTTGATAAAAAGTGGGTCAGAAACATTTACGGTTTTGCAATCAAGCCCGATTTGGCTATTTATTTTGACGTTACCGCAAAAGTTTCACTCGACAGAATTTGCCATACACGTCAGCCCAAGTATTATGAGGCAGGCATGGATTTACAGCTTTCAAATAACCCCTACAAAAGCTATCTGCTCTTTCAAAACCGCGTGATTGAGGAGTATAAAGATATGGTCGATGAATACGGCCTTGTGAGAGTTGACGCGCTTGACAACATTCACGCCAAGCAAACTTATTTGAGAGAAATCGTGCGCGGGCTTTTAAACAAGAAAGGCGTGGAATTTTAATGACAAAGGGTGAAAAAACATATAAAAAACACGGCTATGACGGGCTTTTAATTGTAATTGAAGGCACGGACGGAACGGGAAAATCAACTCAGGTAAAATTGCTTGAAAGCTATATTCAAAGCCAGGGTTACGCTTGCCTGATTTCAGAGTGGAAAACTTCGCGCTTTGTGTCAGATGTAATTAACCATGCAAAAGAGCACAATCTCTTGAACGCCACCACTTTCAGCCTTCTATACGCGGCAGATTACGCCGACAGGCTTGAAAACGTGATTATCCCCGCGCTAAAAGCGGGATTTGTGGTACTTATGGACAGATATACCTACACTGCCTTTGTTCGCGACAGCGTGCGCGGCCACGACCTCAGCTGGGTGAAAAATTTGTACGCTTACGCGCCCGAGCCTGATTTAGTATTTTACCTGAAACTACCCGTGGATAAGCTTTTAAAGCGCCTCATCGGCAACGACGGGCTGGATTATTTTGAAAGCGGCCGCGACATCGGCCTATCGGGTGACATTTACGACAGTTTTGAAATTTATCAGACAAAATGCCTGAAAGAATATGAAAAAATCGGCAAAGAATGCGGCTTCATGACAATTAACGGCGATATGGAAAAACTTGAAATCCACAGAATAATCAAAAAAGAGGTCAAAAAAGTTTTGGATTTGGGCGTATTGGATTAATGATAACAACGGAAGAAATCATCGAAATAAGCGATAAATATACGTTTAACACCTATTCGCGCTATAAAATTGTTGCGGCCCGGGCGCAGGACGGCTATATTATCGACAAAAACGGCAAAAAATACCTTGATTTTACGGCGGGGATTGCAGTAAATTCGCTCGGCTATGATGATAAGGGGTTGAAGAATGCCTTGAAAGCGCAAATTGATAAGATTTTGCATTGCTCAAACCTTTATTATAACGAACCGCAGGCGCTTCTGGCGCGGGAGTTGTGTTCGCTCGGCGGTCTGAGCGCCGGCTTGGACGGCACGACTCATTTTCAACGCGCTTTCTTTTGTAATTCTGGCGCAGAAGCCAATGAGGGCGCGCTGAAACTGGCACGGTTACGGGCTGGCAAAGGCCGCGGTAACTTTATCTCATTTAAAAACTCTTTTCACGGAAGAACTACGGGCGCACTTGCTTTAACAGGCCAAACCAAGTATCAACAAGGTTTTGAGCCTCTAATTGGCGAAGTTCGTTTTGCCGAATTTAATAATTTTGAGTCTGTCGCGGCTGCGATTGATAATAGCGTTTGCGCGATATTTCTTGAACCGATTCAGGGCGAGGGGGGTGTAAACCCTGCCGAGCGCGGATTTTTAGAGGCTATTCGCAAGCTTTGCGATGAAAAAAATATCGCCCTTATTTTTGATGAAGTTCAAACGGGAATAGGCCGCACGGGCAAGTTTTTCGCATATGAAAACTTCGGGGTCAAACCTGATATCATCACTCTTGCAAAGGGTTTAGGAGGTGGAGTTCCAATCGGTGCAATTCTGGCACGCGGTGAATTCGCGGAAGTTTTTAAGCCGACAACACACGGTACAACCTTTGGCGGGAGCCCTCTTGCTTGCACTGCGGGGCTTTATATCACGAAAAAAGTTGCGCAGCCCGACTTTCTGGCAAATGTCCGCAAAATGAGCGAATATTTTAAATCACAACTCCAATCACACTCTTCCGGGCTCAAGGGACAGGGGCTTTTGCTCGGTTTAGAAGTTGAAGGCAAGCCTGCAGATTATGTCCGAAAAGCGCTTGAAAAAGGGCTTTTGATACTCGGCGCAGGTGAAAATGTGCTGCGTTTCGCGCCGCCCTTGACTATCACAAAAGCGCAAATTGATGAAGGAATCAAAATTTTGAAGGAGATAATATGAAAGAAAAAGCAGCCAAAGAAAAAGTTGTTCTCGCCTACTCCGGCGGGCTTGACACGACTGTAATCATCCCGTGGCTCAAAGAAAATTACGATTGCGAAATCATCGCGGTCTGTGTTGATGTGGGTCAGGGCAGAGAAACCGAAGGCCTCAAAGAGCGCGCAATCTCTTCCGGCGCAAGCAAATTTTACCTCAAAGACGTCGCAAAAGAATTTTTGGAAGATTTCGCTTTTCCGACCCTCAAAGCGGGTGCAAAGTATGAAAGCCGCTACCTTTTGGGCACATCAATCGCGCGGCCTTTGATTGCAAAAGTTCTCGTTGATATCGCCAAAAAAGAAGGCGGGACGGCGATTTGCCACGGTGCAACAGGCAAAGGTAATGACCAGGTTCGTTTTGAGCTTACCGTTAAAGCTCTCGCGCCGCATTTGAAAATCATTGCGCCTTGGCGCCTGTGGGACATCAAATCGCGTGAGGACGCGATTCTGTACCTAGAGAAGCGAAACATCCCTGTGCCGATGAAAAAAGACGACAGCTATTCGCGCGACAGAAACATCTGGCATATTTCGCACGAAGGCCTTGAACTTGAAGACCCTAGCCAAGAACCAAACTATGACAGGCTTTTAAAGCTCAGCGTGAGCCCGCAAAGGGCACCTGATAAGGATACTCTCGTTGAAATCGAATTCAGGCGCGGCATACCGATTGCCCTGAACGGCAAGTTGCTCGGCGCGGTTGAACTTTTGACCAAACTGAATAAAATCGCGGGCGAAAACGGCATTGGTATTGTAGATATCGTTGAAAATCGCCTTGTCGGGATGAAAAGCCGCGGGGTTTACGAAACACCGGGCGCAACGGTGCTCTATGAGGCGCTTGAGCACCTCGAGCATTTGTGCCTCGACAAGCAGACTTACCATTACAAAATGGATGTCGCGAATAAATTTGCAACGCTTGTTTATAACGGCGAATGGTTTGCACCGCTAAGGGAAGCACTTTCGACGTTTATTGATGAAGCGCACAAAACGGTTTCGGGCAAGGTTAAACTGAAATTATACAAGGGTAACGTGATTCTCTCGGGCGTAACATCGCCTAATTCTTTGTATAGCGAGAGTTTGGCAAGTTTCACAACGGGCGAGCTTTACAACCACAAGGACGCCGAAGGGTTCATTAACCTTTTCGGGCTGCCTTTGAAGGTTCGCGCAATGCTAGGAGTGAGCGAGAGAAGTAAAAAATGAATTTTTTACTTTTTGAGCGAACGAGTAACCTATGGCGAAGCCATATGTTACTAAAAGGGAAGAAATAAGATTAATATGGACATGAAAAAGTCGTTATTGATAAGCATTATAATTGCGGCTCTGCTTCTTGGTAGTATATATGTTTTTGGAGTTATTGAAACAAACAAAAAGATAGAAAAAAACTTTATACTCGCAAAAGATGAATTTGAAAATTCAAAATTTGATGCTGCAATAAAACTGCTTGAGCCTGAGCCTACCGGGAAAATTGCTAAAGACTACTATCTTTTAAAGTTTAATGTACTTATGAATCTTAATAATCTTAATCAGGCAGAGCAAACAGGCATAAAACTTGTTAAGCTTGAGCCAAAAAATGCATTTCATAATTATCTTTTAAGCCTTGTTTATTATAACCTCAATGATTTCAAAAAGGCCGAAGAATATCTCAAAAAATCAATCGAGAACGAGCCGTTGAATGTTGATTATAAGATGCATCTTGCTAATCTGTATGCCGCCTGGGGAAAGGATGAGGAGGCGATTAAATTATTTGAGGAAGTGAAAGAAGCAGATCCGAGATATGAAGTTGCCTGGAGCGGCATTGCAACAATATATGAAAATAAGAGTGATTTTAAAAATGCATTGGTATATAGAAAAGAAGCTGCCGAAAAATTCCCCGATAATTCCTATGATGCTTATATGCTGGCAAGACTCTACAAAATATTGGGCGATAAGAAAAATGCAATAAAATATTATGCAAAAGCTGCCGAGCTGGACACAGAAGAAGTATCCGACGCAAGAGGCTTGTATTATGAACTGACAGGTAAACCTTTCCATGCTGTCTCAAAAGTCTCAAGCCAAAAGATACCAATTAAGTTTCAAGGCGGGGTAATGCTTATAACGGCTTCTGTGAATGGCGCAGACGGGGAATTTTTGCTTGATACGGGTGCGAGTAGTTCTGTAATTTACGAGAAATTTTTGAAAAAAAATAATTTGAATATTAAAACAAAAAGCTACGGTGTTTTTGAAATGGCAAACGGACAAAAAAGCACTGCTCCAATAGGGCATGCTGATTTTAAGCTGCAAAACAAGGTATTTGCAAATGCAAGGGTTGCAATTCTTCCCGATGGCAGCTCATCGGGTTTGGATGGTATTATAGGAAATGACATTTTAACAGCTGTCGATTATTATATTGATAAAAATGCTCAGGTACTAATTATAAGGAAATAAAAAAATAATGAACGAAAAACTTTGGGGCGGAAGGTTTTGCGCCAACACAGATGAAATTGTTGACGACTTCAATTCCTCAATCCGCTTTGATAAAAGGCTTTATAAATATGATATTTTAGGCTCAATTGCGCATGTAAAAATGCTCGCAAAGCAAGGGATTATCAGGGCTGACGAGGGCGCACAGATTGAGACGGCGCTCGGGGAAATCCTTGCGGATATTGAGGCCGACAAGGTTCAGTTCAGCGTTAGCGCGGAAGATATTCATATGAACATCGAAACAATTTTGATTGAACGGATTGGCGAGGTCGGTAAAAAACTTCATACCGCGCGAAGCCGAAATGACCAGGTAGTGCTTGATTTGAGGATGTATTTGAAAGATGAAATCGTGTGCATTCAAAGCCTGCTCACGACGCTTTTAAAAACCCTGCTTGAATTGTCTAAAAAGCACACGGAAACGCTCATTGCAGGCTGCACGCATCTTCAAAAAGCCCAGCCCGTAACGCTTTCACACCATTTACTTGCTTATTTTGAAATGTTTAAGCGCGATTATGAGCGCCTCACCGACGTTTACAAGCGCACAAATGTTATGCCGCTCGGCTCTTGCGCTCTTGCGGGAACTACATACCCCCTGGACAGGGAATTTGTGGCGAAAGAACTCGGCTTTACGGGCATGACGCTCAACTCAATGGATGCTGTTAGCGACAGGGATTTTTGTGTGGAACTGGAGAGCGCAATCGCCTTGATTAGTGTACATTTGAGCCGTTTTTGCGAAGAAATAATTCTCTGGGCCAGCTGTGAATTCGGCTACATCGAGCTTGATGACGCATTTTCAACAGGTTCGAGCATTATGCCGCAAAAGAAAAACCCCGATATTGCCGAATTAATCCGCGGCAAATCGGGCAGAATTTTCGGCAACCTGCTTGCAACCCTAACCATGTTAAAGGGTCTCCCGCTCGCTTATAACAAGGACATGCAGGAAGATAAGGAAGCGGTTTTTGACAGCGTGGATAACATAAAAGCATGTCTTGAGATTTTTGAAAAAATGCTCGGCACCACAAAATTCCTTGCGGAGAATATGGAAAAAGGCGCAAAATTGGGTTACACCAACGCCACAGATGTTGCAGACTACTTAGTCAAAAAAGGTGTTCCTTTCCGCGAAACACATAAAATAGCGGGCGAAATCGTGTTCCACTGTATCAAAAATGGCGCCACGCTTGATGAAATTAGTCTTGACGAATACAAAAAATTCTCACCGCTTTTTGAACAAGACATTTATGAGGCAATCGACCTCAAAAATTGCGTTGAAAAGCGCACGGTAATCGGCGGCCCTGCGAGCAGTGCGGTAAAAGAGGTAATTAAAATTAACGAAAGGTTTTTAAATGAGATTAAAGGGTAGGCATTTTATTGATCTGGCGGATTTTACGAGCGAGGAAATCAATTTCCTTATTATGCGCGCTAAAGAGCTCAAAAGGCAGACGAGGGCAGGGATAAAGCACTTTAACCATCAGCACAAAACTCTGGTGCTAATTTTCTCCAAGCCGAGTCTCAGAACCCGCGTGAGCTTTGAGGTCGGGGCGTATCAGCTCGGGATGAACACGCTTACCCTCAAGCAGGATGAAATTAACCTCGGAGTGCGCGAAACCGTTGCGGATACTGCACGCGTGCTTGAGCGATATGGCGATTGCGTTATGATTCGTACCTTTGCGCACGCTGATGTCGAAGAATTTGCCCAAAATTCAACCATACCCGTGATTAACGGCCTCACTGATAATTCCCACCCCTGCCAGATTATGGCGGATTTATTAACAATCAGGGAGCATTTTAAAGAGCTGAAAAGCTTTAAGGGGCTAAAGTTAGCTTATGTCGGCGACGGTAACAACGTTGCAAACAGCTTGATGGTAGGATGTGCGCATGTCGGAATAGATGTGAATATCGTCTGCCCGCAGGGTTATGAGCCAATGGAGAGTTATATGAATAAGGCACGCGAAATCGCCGAGAAAACAGGAGCGAACGTGAATGTTGTAAATGACCCCGCTGTCGGTGTTCAGGGTGCAAACATAGTCTACACGGATGTTTGGGCCTCAATGGGGCAGGAAGCCGAGCAGCAGGCGCGCAAAACCGTTTTTGCGCCTTATCAGGTGAACGGCGAGCTTCTTTTCGGCGCTGCAGTTAACCACATAGTACTTCACTGCCTCCCCGCGCACAGGGGTGAAGAAATTACCCATGAGGTTCTGGAGCGCCATAGCGCAACAATTTTTGAACAGGCCGAAAACCGCCTGCATGCGCAAAAGGCCGTGATGAATGAGATAATTTAACAAAATGCTCCTGAGCGACTTCGTCGTACCCGTTCGGGTATCAGAAAGAGTATGGCTCGTTCCTCACCCATTCCTTCTAGTCACTCGCCATAGTAATGTTTCGCTTTCGTCCCGCTCAACGCGGGTCGTACGTTTCGCACCGGCTTCGCGCAAAATAAAAAGGGTGGTCATGCCACCCTTGCACATTTAAAGCTCGTTTTCTCTCGCTTTTTCTCGTGTTGCCTCAGCGCTCTCAACTGCCGAAGCTTCTCTCTCGCCTGTGTGTTTGTTTGTCGGGTGCAATAGCTCTCTCACCTGCTATCGCTTGTTTTACTCTCGTGTGTCCCGTGTTTTGTTGCTTGTCAGATATTACTGACAAATCCTCTCTTAACTCCCTGGTCTCAGTAGCCTGTCAACTAGTCTAGTAAAGACTCTAAAATTGATGCATTTTTTGTTGCGAATGAATTTTCACGTGCTTTGTTTCTGTGGATGTAGCTTCTCAAAGCTTCTCTGATGAGTTCTGAACGTGAACGATTTTCGCTGTCCGCAACGTGGTCAATCTCGTCTAAGAATTTTTCAGGCATTGAAATAAGTACTCTGGCCATTTTTCTTCTCCTTTATTGGTATCGTTTATCTCTCCCTTATATATATAAAGGATATTGCCCATAAAAAATTGACTACTGCGTATATATTTTTTAAATTTATGTTAACATAACTTAACATTATAGTTTATTACGAGGGGAAATTGTTACTCTCATAGGGTTTTTGGCTATATTCTTCTTGCGCAGCAATAAACGGGATGATAGGTTAATTCAACCCCGTTAATGTCCGAATTTCGCGCCAAATAAGCTTCTTCGAAAGTTTTTAGTGTTTCTTTTGTCCACATACCTCTTCCGGTAGTTGAGAAAGTTGTTACACCTGTAGCACGAATATGTTCCAAAACCTCTCTCGCACAAGGAAAATAAAGGGTTTTGAGCTCTTCTTCAAGGTGTAAAATTTCAAAAGAATTTTGAACTAAAAGGCGTTCAAGCTCCCCGAGCGAAGGGTAATTGAGCATGCCTTGCGTTTTGAATTGTTTATAGTTTTGAGGGCCAAAAGCTGCAAAGGCAAGCATGCCGCCCGCCAAAAGCGAGGAATGCAATTTAGAAAAGAGCGCGCCTAAATCATCAATCCATTGAAAAACAGCATTTGAAGCTATTAAATCAAGCCCGCACGGAATTTCAATTTCGCAAATATCGCCCTCTAAAAATGTCACATCCGAAAACTCCGTCTGGTTAGGGTTGAGGTCATTTAGAAAAATTTCTCTCGCGCCGAAAGTCATCAAATGCTCTGTCAAAAACCCCGTACCAGAGCCGATTTCAAGCAAACGGGAGGGTGACTGAGAAAAATTCCCAATCACCCTGAATATTTTTTTTGCCATTTCTTTTTGCACAATGGCGTTTTGATTGTAACTTTTTTGAGCTCTGGCAAAATTCATACCGTTAATTTTAGCTCAAAAGCTGTGATTTATCTACGAACCGCCTTGAGCAGCTTCTTCTGCGCCTTTGCCTTTTCCGGCTCCTTTGGTAGCAGGCTTAGCGCCGCCTTCTGTAGTGGCCGATGCAGTGGCTCCTTCGGCACCTTTGGTTTTTCCGCCGCCGGTTTTTTTGGTAGCAGGCTTAGCGCCGCCTTCTGTAGTGGCCGGTGCAGCAGCTCCTCCTTTGCCTTTTCCGGCTCCTTTACCGGCTTCCCCTGCGCCCTTGGCAGCTCCTTCGGCGGCCGGTGTAGCGGCTCCTGCAGCTGCTCCTGTGCCTTCAGCGACTTCCGCAGCTTTTTTAGCCCACTTGCCGGTTGCGTCAGGCGCATATGTTGTCACGACATCGCCCACTTTTTCTGTTCTGGAAATAAGTTTGCCGCTCGCATCGCGTCCGAATTCTGTAACTTTTTCCACGTCGCCTATCTTTTTGGTTACAGAAGCGATTTTACCATTTTCATTACGCTCGAATATTTTGGTAATCAACTCGCCACCATTTGCTTTTTGTGCATCAGACCTTACAAGTAATCCTTTTTTATATTTTAAAGTAACTTCTGTACCCGCTTTGTTGGTGGTTGTCAGTTTGCCGGTGTATGCCTTAGGGTCAACACCTTCTTTTTTGATATTAGCAACACCTTTTTCAAGCTTACCGCCGACGTTTTTAAACTCTTCCATTGTCATGGTCTTGCCTTTGCGAACTAAAGCATAAACACCCGCTGTTGCAGCCGCAACTGCCGCACCTATAAGTGCAATTTTCTTCCAGTTTGTTTTTGGTTTTTCAGCTGCAACGCCCTGTGTTGTATTTTGAACTACCTGACCTTCAAGAGGATTGGGAGCAATTGCCGGACTTGACACGAAAGCATCTTGTGCGGGCTGGGCTTGAATAACAGCCTGTGGTTGATAAGTTGTAGCAGCGGGAGCGCCGTTAAGAATGTAAGACTGTAGTGCGGGGGATACTGTAGTAATTGGTGCTGGCATATTAACCTTCCTTTTTTTATTTGTTAACTCTTCACTCTCGGGTTAAAACTCCTGAAGTTCAAAAATTGCCCGAATATTAAAAAAAATCTTAAAAGCTTAACATTTCTTTAAAATCACTAAATTCATAAAACGGAAAATGCCCTGTGTTTAAAACCTTTTTGTTCGGGTGGATTGCCCAGTGGTTTTCTTGCGAAGAGAACGGAATAATTCTGTCATTTTTCGCAAGCATTACGCAATCAAAATCAAATTCGCTTTTCATTGCGTTCATTTCTTTAATATTTTCCAATTCCTCGCGCAGATTTTCAATTACACGCGCAGATTTTCTAATTTTCGTACCCTGAAACATTTTACTCTCAAAAACTGCAATTGTAGGGGCGCTCATGGCTTTAAGCATGATTTCGAAAACTTTATGCGGCACGCCGTAAACATCGTCAATGGGCTTAAAAGTACCGCAAACAGCAAGGCTCTTGTTAATCTCAGGCAGCGCGCGCGCCAGATTCATTATGCCCGCAATCCAAACACCGTAAGAAAAAGCAATGAGGTCGATTTCGTTATAGCGCGAAAAATCAAAATCGTCAAAAATATCGTGGTCAATTGTTGAGTAATCATAGATATACAAAATATCATAAGTACCGTCATCAAAGTCTTCAAAGCAGTTTTCGTCAGAGTAGAAGCCGCAAAAGAAAAGGAGGAGTCTGGTTTGTTTGTTGTTGATATAAGTCAGTTGCATGTTCTTATTGTATCAAAAAAACTGCTCGCTTGTGTATAAAAACGGGTTAAGTTTGTTGTATAATAAACGCATGTTTAAGAAAATAATGATTTCAGCTGCGGCACTTGCGCTCATTTCCCAAAATGCTTACGCCACAACAAATATGGACAGCCTCACCCGTTTTAACGAGTACTATAACAACGGCGTGATGCTTTTTAAGGCGAACAAATATTCAAGCGCTATTCTGGAGTTTAAAAAAGTTTTAAGGGCGAAGCCTTATGATAATACCGTTCGAAACGCGCTTATATCTTGCTATTTAGCCCGTGCGGATTTTTACGTTAACCAGAGTAACGAACCTAAAAAAGCCATTGTTGATTTTAAAAACGCACTTTTTTATATGAAATACTGGGGCGAATTGCCTGAGAACCAAATCGGCGGGAATGTCGCAGCGCAAGCCGTTACAAATCTGGCTTCACTTGAAGCGAGATACGGCGAAAACCAAACTGCCGCACAGCGCTTTGAAACAGCCAGAATTCTTCGAACGCAAGGGGAATTATCCGCAGCAGGTTATGATTTTGCCCAGCTTTTCAATAATTCAACTTATTCAAAACAGGCCTTAGAGAACGCGGGCGACATCTATAAAGCTCTTAATAATCAGGCTGAGGCTATAAATTCCTATCGCAGAGTTTTAAAACTGGATGAGAAAAACGCCAGAGTTCATTATAAATACGCTCTGATTTTAGATGAGGCAGGCAATGTTGAGGCTGCAGCAGAGGAATTTAACCTCGCGCTCAAATATGGCGAAAAAAACGCCGAGCTTCTTGAAACGCTTGAAAATCTGTGGATTTCAAGAACAAACGCCAACCCCTCTGATGCACAGGCTTTTATGAACCTTGCCATAATTTTACAAAAAAAGGGCGACTTTCAGGGCGCCCAGAGTCAGTATCGAAGAGCAATTGCTTTAGCGCCCAATGATATGAATATTTTATACAACCTCGCTTCGCTCTATGAAGCTCAAAACGACCATAAGGCTGCAATTGGCGCGTATGACAGGATTTTGCTCAAAGAACCGACCAACAAAGAGGTACTTTTCTACAAAGCCCAAACACAGGAAAAAATTAAGGATTTTAAAAGCGCAATTGAAACTTATAAAAAAATCGCGACATTGGGAAGCGCGAGCGATGACAGCACAAAGGCCGCAAATGCCGATATAGCGCGCATCATCAACAGCTCCTTCTCGGGCAATGAATTATTGAGCTATCTTGAAGTCGAAGCGCAAAGTAACCCGTCAGATTTTAACGCACAGTATGATTTTGCCTTTCAGGCGCACAAAGCCGGGCAGCACGATAAAGCAATTCAATATTATAAAAACGCGCTTAATATTAATCCCAAATATGTGGACGGTTATCTTAACCTTGCAAACCTTTATTCCAATAAAAATGACTTCGCAAACGCTAAAGGCACACTTGATTGGGGTTTAAATATGCTCCCGAACAACGCGAAGTTGGTTGAGGCTAAAAGAAATTTAGAAAAAGAGCAGGCGGGTGACATTTACAAAACCGCAACAAAATATTGGGACACGAAAAATTACAAAATGGCACTTGAAACTTATTTAAAAATCCCCATTCAAACTCCTGAGGTTTTGAGCGCAATCGCAGCATGTTACTTTGAATTAGGCGACTATCAAAACGCTATTGAATATTACAAAAAAATTCTCGCCAAAAACCCAAAAGACCTTGAAGCAACCGAAGGTATAGCAGGCGCTTATATGGAGCTAAACGATGAAATGCAGGCTGAAGTATGGCTCAAAAAAGTTCTCACGCTCAATCCCAACAATGCGGATGCAAAAAATGCGCTTGAACTTATCGCTCAAAGCAAGAGTATCAAAGCGCTTGATGACGCCATTGAGCTTTATGAAAAACAGGAATACGACAAAGCCATGACAGCATTTTACAAAATTCACACTGCTGATCCTAAAAACGCGTACGCTTATTATTATAAAGCCCTGATTTTTGAAGAGCAGAAAAAGCCTAAAGACGCAATCGGGCAATATAAAAAGGCTGTTGAAATTGACCCCAAGTTTTCGCTTGCGGTTTACGGGCTTGCCACCGCGCTTGATAACGCCGAAAATTACAAAGAAGCAGTGGAAAATTATGATAAATATCTGGCGCTCAGAGCCGCCGAGGGCACGAAAAAAGACGATTATATCGATTACGTTAAAAAACGCAATGCCGAACTTAAGACTTATTTAAAGGGCACCACGAAACAATAATGGCAAAATTATTTTTTCAGGAACCTTTTACATAAGGCACTTAAATTAAGGTAACCGTTAATGAAACTAGCAAGCATTTCAAGTTCTAATAGCACAAATTTTTGCAGCGCAAAAATTAAAATTAAAGAGGAATATCCCGGCATTAAATATAGGCAAGGCAGGGATTTAAGGATAAGCGCTTATGAAAACCCTGACGGCAAGGGCTGTATGTTCTATATTTTCGGCACTGACAGAAACGGAAGGCAGGTCGGAGCCGCAATTCCTTTCGATGATAAAGATG
>Ga0209737_10002340_pt1 | contig 13294 bp, 12 predicted proteins | sample TergutCu122P3_FD_187284 | JGI IMG/M metagenome (GOLD analysis project Ga0209737, IMG submission 187284) | Cubitermes ugandensis P3 segment gut microbial communities from Kakamega Forest, Kenya - Cu122 P3 (SPAdes) (version 2) | ecosystem: Host-associated > Arthropoda: Insects > Digestive system... | reverse complement strand
GTAAAGTATGCGGATGTTGTATGTGAGATAAAAGACAGAGGGGTAGTAGTAACCAAAAGTCTTGATGGAGTCAAAGAGGTAACTGGGGGAAGCTCGCCTGACAAGGGGATAAAGAAGCGCAAACAGTGGAGGTTTGTTCGATACTACACCAAGAAGCGAAGTGGCGATAAAGCTTTGAATCGAGTTTTTGTAGCGGTAACGGCATTGGTTGTTGCTGCTGCGATTCTGGCAACAAACTTTGGCGCTAATTTCAGCGAGGCAGCGCGAATTGAGAGTTCGTTTACCAATACGAGCGTTATGGTTGTTAACAATACAATGGGACGTAAGGGTACTTCAGGGCAGATTGATTACGAGGAAGCCTTGGCAATCTTGGCAGGTGATTTTAGTAAAATTGCTACTATTAATGGGGTTGACAAGGTGTATCCATGGTATAGTTTCTTTTCCTATGTTCCCTCGGGTTTTTCTGAAGCTGATTTGCGAGCAAAAATAGCAATTGAGGGAGGTGTAAGTAAAACTTACGAGAGTGCGGCACGTCCCTCTTTGCCGAAAGAAAGATTCTTAGTCTGCCCTCTTTTTGAGGAAGACGACCTAGCTCATTTGTTGGAGTATAAGGCTAGCGCTGATGTTGCTGACGGGTTGATACTAACTCGTTCGATGGCTAACAGTCTCTCATCTGACCCAAGTGAGTTAATCGGAAAAAGAATAGTTATTTCCTTTTTTGTGCCGATAAAGCTTATTGATACCAAAGTGACAGTTATTTCCGGAAGTGGAGAAGCAAGAGAATTGTCTGTTGACCAGGCAGTTTATAAGCTTGTCGAGGTACAAGGTACAGTCAGTGGAATACTGGCAAGCTCATACAACACTACCAGAACTCGCGATTTAGATCTTGTTTTTATGGATAGTAATAGACTTTTTACCATCATTGATAGTAACCGCAGTAGTATTCTTGGATCAAATGAAAAGAGACTTGAAGCAAGCGCAGCCGTGGTTTTTGCCGAGAGCTTTGACGTTCTTTCCAGAATAGTGTCTGACGTGCGAGACATCTCCTCTAGTTTTACTGTTACAGCTAGCATTACCAATACGGTGATTCCGCCAAGGGATGCTGATGCAGCCAAAGGTATTCTTGTTGCTGTCACAGCCGCTTTTATAGTTATTATTTCTGTCTTGTTCTGTTTGTTGTATTACGTCAAGAATCGGGCAAGGAAGAAAGAGATTGGAATACTCAAAGCTGTCGGGTTAAAGAACTCAAATATTATGGTGCTGACGCTAACTGAAATGCTTAGAGTGGCCATACCTGCTTTTGTTATTTCGATTGCGTTAGCGGTGATAGTGTGGTTGGCGGGGAATAGTATTTTGGGAGCGAGTCTATTCTCAATAACTCCTGTCTCAATAATGGTTGGTATGCTTGTTTGTTTTGTAGTTGTTATTGCAGCTGGAGCTTTTCCTGTGGTTAGCTCAGCAAGAGTTGATCCAATTGAGGCTATGCGAAGAATAAACAAGTAGAACTAGTTGATGGGGCGAGACACAAGTGGTCCTTTTGGTGTCGCAATACCTGGGGCGTTGTTAGTTGTGTTGTCGTGCTTTTGGCGAAAACTCGGGGGGTCGGTTGATTTTATCCTCAAGAGGAGGTCAACATACTACGCCGAATATTTAGAATGCGGTCTCTCAATAGCGTTGCCTTCTCAAAATTGAGATTTTTGGCTTCTTTCTTCATTTGTTTTTCCAAACTATCAACAAGACGTCTTTTTTCTTCAGCAGACAAAGAATGGTCGTTGTTTTGTGTCGGCGTTGCATAATTTGAATCTGCATCGTTGGTGTGTCTTATGCGTTCGGAAATGTCTTTGATCGCTTTGGTAATGCTCTGAGGAGTCACCCCGTGAGCTTGGTTATACTTTGTTTGAATGGCGCGGCGCCTGTCTATCTCTTCGATAGCTTTTCGCATACTGTTAGTAATGGTGTCGGCATACATGATTACGTGCCCGTCCACATGGCGCGCGGCCCTTCCCATAGTTTGTATGAGAGCATGTTCGGAGCGTAGATAACCTTCTTTGTCAGCATCTAGAATAGCGACTAGGCTTACTTCTGGGAGATCTAGCCCTTCTCTTAAGAGATTAATACCAACAACAACATCATAAACACCAAGACGGAGGTCCCTCAACACTTCAACTCGTTCAAAAGTATCCATTTCAGAATGTAGGTAGTGGGATTTGATGCCGATCTCTGCCAAGTAATCAGCGAGTTTCTCGGCTAGTTTTTTCGTCAGAGTTGTAATCAGGCATCTGGAACCGTTTGCTACGCGTTTTTGAATTTGTTCGAATAAATCATCTATTTGATTCTTAGTTGGCTTGATTTCTATGCTTGGTTCAAGCAGTCCGGTAGGTCGAACCAATTGCTCCACGATTTGACTGCTGTTGGCGATCTCATAAGCGGCAGGAGTTGCCGAGACAAAAACAGTCTGTCTTACACGTTGATTGAACTCATTGAAAGTGAGAGGGCGGTTATCTATAGCCGATGGCAGACGGAAACCGAAATCTACTAGGGTCTTTTTTCTTTGAAAATCACCATTAAACATTCCGCGAATCTGAGGAAGACTCATATGTGATTCATCAATAAAAGCAATAAAGTCTTTGGGGAAATAATCTAGCAAAGTCCAAGGAGCACTACCTGCTGTTCGTGCCGACAAGTGACGTGAATAGTTTTCTATTCCGGAGCAGTAGCCTGCTTCCAGCATCATTTCAATATCGTAGTTTGTTCTGGCTTCTAGCCTTGCTGCTTCAAGTATTTTTCCCTCTTCTTTCAGCACTGACAGGCGTTGCTCCAATTCTTCGCGAATTGCCGAAACAGCCGTGTGAAGTTTGTCGCGCGATGTAACAAAGTGTTTTGCGGGAAAGATATCAACATGTTTTAGTTCGGAAAAGAGTTCGCCAGTGAGTGGGTCGAATGATGAAATGCGTTCCAGTGTATCGCCGAAGAACTCAAATTTTAGTGCCATTTCCTCGTAAGAAGGTTGGATGTCTAAAGTATCGCCGCGGACCCGAAAGCGTCCCCTAGTGAATTCAACATCATTGCGCTCATATTGCATTTCTACTAGTTTCTTAAGAACATCTCCTCTAGGGTATGGTTGGTCCTTCACCAGTGAATACACGAAATTACGGTATTCTTCTGGTTCCCCCAGCCCATAAATGCATGATACTGAGGCAACAATAATTACGTCTCGTCGTTCCAGTAGTGCTTTTGTAGCGGCATGTCGCAACTTGTCGATTTCTTCGTTGATATCGGCGTCTTTTTCGATATACATGTCTTTTGCTGGAACATATGCCTCAGGTTGGTAGTAGTCATAGTAGCTAACGAAGTATTCAACGGCGTTTTTGGGGAAAAACTCTTTTAATTCGGAGTATAGTTGTGCCGCAAGGGTTTTGTTGTGACTTAACACGAGCGCTGGTCGTCCGATGCGGGCAATCACATTAGCAACGGTGAATGTCTTTCCTGATCCGGTGACACCAAGCAGGGTTTGGCGTGGAAACCCTTTTATTAGCCCATCAACTAGTAGCTCAACTGCTTGGGGTTGGTCTCCGGTTAATTGAAAGTCAGATGTAATCTCAAAGTGTTCCATACGCTCAAGATACAACCCGTGACCAATAGGTTAATCCTTCGTCCAAGAGTACTCTTTGGACAACTTGTTAATTGTTCTTAAATCGTCTATTGTTAGTAAACCTGCGCTATATGCATTTTGTATACTATAATACTCCCCTTCATGCCATATTGTAATATGCCAGCCTGTATTAAAAAGGAATACAAAACCTTCAACTTCAATTTCATCAATCGCTGGTGGGGGGAAGGCACCGTTTATTGCCATGATTACAGCAATGCTTCCGGCATATGTCCCATAGTATCTCTTAATAAAAATATCTTTGAAGTCGACGTTAGTATCCCCAAGTTGTCGGAAATAATCATGCCTTATAAATATCTCCGTTTCTGCATCTAGTTTAAGTATTTGAACTGCTTTCTCAGGGTTATTAGTTGCCAAAGTATTGTTGTTGCATCCTGCCCCAAGCAGTAGTAACGCACCGCATAAGAGTAGTATCTCAATAATATTTGAAACTGATGGTTTTAGCCCTAATCGTCTTGGTATGCTTGGTTCAGTCATGTTTTCGGTTTTCCAATAATTTTGAGCGAGAGATTGAAGACCTTTTGCCATCGCAACTCAGACAAACTTTACAGCAGTGCCATAAGCCATAACCTCGCAGGCAGTATCGGTGATATTTGAAGTTGAGTAACGGACGGCGACAATGGCGTCCGCACCCATTGCTTCTGCGTCTTTGATCATACGGTTTGTGGCGATATCACGAGCTTCTTTTAGTAGTTGGGTATAGTCACGTATTTCACCACCGGCAATAAGCCTACCTAATGCTTTAAAGTCCCTGCCTATACTTTTGGTTTGAACAACGTTGCCTTGCGCAAGCCCAATGTGACTTAGTCCTTTGCCTGAAATGTACTCTGTGGTTGTTAATATCACTTTTTGCCTCCTTAAAAGTATGAAATATGAAAAAACTACACTGTTGGTATGGATAGAATCTGTCTTCTGACTGATTCTGCGGATTGCTGTAGTGTTTTTAATTCAGTAGGCGTTAGCTCAAGATTAATTATTTCCTGAATACCACCTTTTCCTAGTCTTACCGGAACGCCGATAACTGTGTTTTCAATTCCGTATTCACCCAATAGGACGGTGGCGCATGGCAATTCTTCTTTTGTGTCGGCGAGTATGGCCTCAACCATACGGGCGGTTGCCGCGGAAGGAGCATAAAAGGCGCTTGACGTTTTCAACAGTCCGACGATTTCCGCTCCGCCGTTTATGGCGCGTTGTGTCAATTCCTCAACTTTTTCTTTTGACAGAAGCTCGGTTATGGGTTTCCCGTTGATTTTAGCAAAACGCGGGAAAACCACCATATTGGCGCCATGCTCGCCAAGAACCGGGCATGAAACACTGCTTGGGGAAACACTGAGTTCCAGTGCGATGAATGAGGCTAGTCTGGCACTGTCCAAGACCCCTGATAACCCAATAGTTCTGTTTCTGGAGAAACCGGATGCTTGATGCGCGACCCATGTCATTGCATCAACAGGATTTGCCACAACAATTATGGTGCTGTTTGGGGAAAAGAAAGAAACCTCTTTGGAAACTGTGGATACAATACCGGAATTAATTCTCAGAAGGTCTTCTCTTGTCATGCCAGGCTTGCGGGCAATCCCTGAGGTAATGACAACAATATCAGACTCCGCTGTGTCGGCAAATTTGTTTGTTCCGCTGATTCTGTGTGAGAAGCCGATAATTGGTCCTGATTGCAATATATCCAGGGCTTTTCCCTGTGGTAAGCCTTCAACAATGTCAACCAATACAACATCGACAAAATCTTTCTCAATCAGTCTTTGTCCTAAGCTGGCCCCGACGTTTCCAGCTCCAATGATGCTGACCTTTCTCGTTTTCATGACTGACCTCCAAGCATTCTGTTCTAATTAGCCTTGTTCATTTTGGCAATAATTGCGGTAGCGACATGGGAGGTTCCTACGGCGCTGCCTTGCTCGTTTTCTGGCTTTAAGTCATAGGTGATGCTACTGCCGTCAGCAATAACCGAGGCGATAGCTGTTTCTAGTCTATCTGCTGCGTTATGTTCGTTAATATATCGTAACATCATAACTCCGGAGAGCATCATGGCCATAGGATTCGCTTTGTTCATCCCTTTGTACTTTGGGGCGCTTCCGTGTGTTGGTTCAAATAGGGCGATGCCATCTCCTATGTTTGCTCCCGGGGCAACGCCTAGTCCGCCGACGAGTCCGGCGCACAAGTCAGAAAGGATATCTCCGTAAAGATTTGGACATACAATAACGTCGAATTGTTGAGGTTTTTTTACGAGTTGCATCGACATGTTGTCAACAATACGGTCCTCAAAATCAATTTCCGGATAGCTTTTTGCCACCTCGCGGGCAGTTGCTAAGAAGAGCCCGTCAGAAAACTTCATGATGTTGGCTTTATGTACTGCCGTTACCTTTTTTCGCTTGTTGGAACGAGCGTACTCAAAAGCGAACTTTACTATTCTTTGGCTACCATACTCAGAGATTGGTTTTATGCTTATTCCAGAATCATGGCGAATGCCAGCTCCCAGTCCTTCAAGAAATGAAATCAGTTTTTGGGCGTTGGGACTATCCTTTTCATACTCAATACCTGCGTACAAGTCTTCCATATTCTCGCGAACGATGGTGAGGTCGATATCCTTGTAAAGTGTGGGCGTGCCGTTATAACTCTTGCATGGTCTTAGGCAACAATATAGTCCTAGCTCTTTGCGAAGGGCTACATTGACACTGCGAAAGCCTGAGCCCACGGGGGTGGTTATGGGACCTTTTAGAGCCACCTTGTTTTTTCGAATAGAAACCAGTACGTTTGACGGTAGTGGGGTGCCGTATTCCACCATAGCGTCAGTTCCTGCATGAACAATATCCCAGTGGAAATTAATTCCGGTTGCCTCAAGAACTCGTCTTGTTGCTTCGGTAAGTTCTGGTCCTATGCCGTCGCCCGGAATAAGAGTGATTTCATATGTTTTCATAACAATTAGCTCTCCTTTGTTTTTAAAGAAAATAGTAATGTCTAACGGGGGCAATTCTCATGTCGCAAGCCCGCTTGCCATTTTATAAGAAGAGGCAATGACGACATGAAAAACGCGCATCAGACAAGTTTGAAGTCGCCGTGTTTTTGGATGTAAGGGATGAGTCCGCCTTCGTCAAGAATGGCTAGCATGGCTTTGGGTATCGCTTTAAAAGTAAGCTCAATACCGCTTGTGGCATTCTTGATTTTTCCGGAACCCATATCTACTGTTATTTCATCGCCTTCGTTGATTTTGTTCGTATCGCAAATAAGAACGGGCAATCCCAAATTAATGGCGTTGCGAAAAAAGATCCTAGCTACACTTTTGGCAAGAATTGCGCTGACTCCCGCCATTTTGATTACTAGCGGAGCGTGCTCTCTTGAGGAACCAAGCCCAAAATTGTTACCGCCAACAATGAAGTCACCGCGTTTTACGCGAGTTGCGAAAGTTGGGTCTGCGTCTTCCAATACATGTTTGGCTAATTCGGGCAGGTTTGATCTTAGGTGCGCCAGTCTTCCCGGAACAATCAGGTCCGTAGATATATCGTCACCAAATTTAAAAGCTCTTCCTTTTAGCATCATAGAACCTCCCTTGGGTCTGTAACTACCCCCTTAAGAGCTGTAGCGGCAGCGGTCGCGGGACTTGCCAAATAGACGAAGGAGTTAGTGTTTCCCATGCGTCCCTTGAAATTACGATTGGCAGTAGACAGACATGCTTCGCCGTCTCCCATTACACCTTGATGGAGACCAAGACAAGCGCCACATCCCGGTGGGATGATTGTGCCTCCTGCTTCAACAAAGATGCGAATATATCCCGCGTCCATTGCCTGGAGAAGAACGCGCTTGGAAGCGGGAGCAACGATTAGTCTAGTGTCGGGATGAATTTTCTTATTTCGCAGAATGCTGGCGGCAAGCGCGAAGTCTTCCAGTCGCCCGTTAGTGCATGTTCCAAGGAAAACTTGATGGATGCGCACGCCGCTAAGGTCTTTTGCCAAGACGACATTGTCTACAGTATGCGGGCGAGAAACAGTTGGCTCAAGCGTTGAGGCGTCTATCTCAATAGTCTTTTCGTAGGTGGCGTCTTTATCGGGTGACATTGAGCGGAATTGTTCTGTTCTTCCCATTTCTCTCAATAGCTTTTCTGTAATTTGGTCGGAAGGGAATAAACCGACTTTAGCTCCTGCTTCCACCGCCATATTAGCAATAGTAAGTCTTCCTGACATTGAGAGATTATCGACAGTTTTTCCGCCAAATTCGAGAGCTTTGTATGTCGCTCCATCGGCTTTAATTTGTCCTATCAGATGGAGAATTAAGTCCTTAGCTGTCACAAAGGGAGCTAATTGGTTTTTAACTTCAATACGAATTGTTTCGGGAACGCGAAACCATGTTTTCCCGAGGGCAAAGGCTACAGCAATATCAGAGGACCCCATGCCGGTAGCAAAGGCACAGAATGCGCCGGCGGTAACCGTATGGGAATCGGCACCGACAATAACATCGCCCGGTCTAGCCAGACTTTCAGCGACGATTTGGTGGCAAACCCCTGCGCCGACATCGGAAAGAACGCACCCTGTTTCGCGAGAAAAACTGCGTAACAACTGATGGTCGGCAGAAAGTTGAGCGTTTGGTGAAGGTGCGGCGTGATCAAGAAAGACAACGGAACGACGTTTATCGGCAAGTGTTTTGAATCCGCTGGTCTGGAACTCTCTCACTGTGAGAGGCCCTGTAGTGTCTTGCACGAAGGCCAAATCTACCGGACTGATTACTATTTCCCCTGCACTAACGGCACGGCCAAGTTTTTGACTCAGTATCTTTTCGGCTAACGTCTTACCCATTATATCCTTCCCGTGTCAACAAAGATTTGCATAATCATATCATAATTTGCCAAAACGTGCCGTAAAAGCCTCGCTTTAGCACTGCAGTGTTGCCATTGTAGATATAGTCGGATATAAAGAATCAACTATTTATTATATCCAGCTTTTTATGGGGATTCATCGTGTATATCAAAAGACATCTAAGTAAGGTTTTGTTGGAAACCAGAGCCAACGCTCCCTCTATTCTTGTTACCGGGGCAAGACAGGTTGGCAAAAGCACGTTGTTAAAGGAAACTTTCAAGAACCTATGCTATGTCTCCCTTGACGATTTTACTATACTGTCAAAACTAAGAGACGATCCTTTGTTTCTGGTCAAATCCACCTCTCCGCCTCTAATCATTGACGAAGTGCAGTATGCCCCGGACGTAATGAGAAGTATCAAGCTTCGTATCGATACAAAGAGGCAAAACGGTCTCTATTTTATGACAGGCTCACAATCTTTTTTACTTATGAAAGGTGTCAGCGAAAGCTTGGCAGGAAGAGTGGCGCTTTTTGAACTACTTGGTCTTTCTTCCAGAGAGTTAGATGGTGAGAGTTTTGACAAACCTTTCTTTCCGACATCAGAATATTTTGCTGGCAGGAATCCCGCAAACCGATCGGTGAATTTACCAACTATGTGGAAGCGTATTCACAGAGGCTACATGCCTGAACTCCATGCAAACCAAAATATCGACGGGGCAATATTCTATCGTGACTATTTTAGGACCTATATCGAAAGGGATGTGAGAGCGCTAGGTCAGGTTGGTGACGAAATATCTTTTTCTAAGTTTGTCGCTGCGCTTGCCGCAAGAACCGGTGAGTTACTAAATATTGCCTCCATATCTAGAGAAATCGGTATAAGTGAACCAACTCTAAAAAAATGGCTTTCGGTTCTTCGTGCTTCAAATATTATTCATTTGATGGAGCCTTTTTCCCTGAATGCAAATACCAGGGTTGCCAAGACCCCAAAGGTGTATTTTTTCGACACAGGGCTTGTTTGTTTTCTTTGTGGCTGGACTTCGCCGCATTCCTTAGAAATGGGTGCCCAATCGGGAAGTATTTTTGAGACTTTTGTCGTCGGAGAAATATTAAAAAGCTACTACAATGCGGGAAGAATGCCTCCTCTGTATTATTACCGTGACAATCACTCAGAAATAGATTTGTTATTCTGGGAAAATGGTTTACTTCATCCTGTCGAAATCAAGAAAACTTCAAGCCCAAATTCAAAGGACATACGACACTTTCGAGTACTGCAGACGGCTTTCCCAAACGCGCGTATCGGTGAGGGTGGTATTATTTGCACGTACGATAGTCTTTTAAGCTTCGATGAACGGAACAATATAATCCCACTTGGGTGGATTTGATCAATACACTTAAGCGTGGCGAGGTATTGCTAACGGATATGCAAAGAATGCGATATCTTCCTTGTGGACAGTCTCTAAAGAGGGATGTTCACGTGCTTCTTTTGAAGAGGTAACTTGTATTTTGAGTTTAGTAAACGCAAAGCATGACTCAGCGTTTGTCTTGTTTGATCCGGTGAGATAATACGGTCAATGAATTCCGGTTTGTTATCCTGGCAAAGTTCAAGTGTTTGAGCGTATTCTTCTATAAGGCTTTGGCGGGTTGCATCGGGATTAGCCGAACAGGCAATTTCTTTGCGGAACATGATATTAACTGCCGGTTCTGCGCCCATAACAGCGATTTTAGCTTTTTGCCAAACAAAAGTGATGTCGCCCCCAATATGACGAGACCCCATGGCAATATAGGCGCCACCATAAGCTTTTCGCGTGATGAGACTGATTTTGGGTACGGTTGCTTCGGCATAAGCGAACACCAGTTTTGCCCCGTGTCTGATAATACCTTTATGCTCTTGCTCTGTTCCCGGCAAAAAACCCGGTGAGTCAACAATAGTTATTATTGGTGTGTTGAAGGCATCGCAGAATCGTACAAAGCGAGAGGCCTTAACTGACGCGTTAACATCAATTGCTCCGGCAAGTATATTTGGTTGCTGCGCTACAACCCCAATGGTGTTTCCCTTAAGCCGAGCGAATCCGCAAATAATATTGGGGGCGAACAATGGCTGAACTTCCATAAAAGAGTTGTTATCCACAACGGATTCAATAAGTCTTTTCATGTCATAAGGGATGTGGTCATCTTCCGGAATGATTGAAAGAAGGTCGTCGGAATAATTGTTGTCTCTTGCTTCAATAGGCATAGATTGGTCAGTACAGCTTTGCGGTAGGTATTCAAGTAGCCGTTTTACTTCGCTAAAACACTGAAGTTCATTCTCATAACAGAAATGAGCCACGCCGCTTTTTTGGCTGAGGACTTTTGTTCCTCCCAAATCATCAGGATCCACTGTTTCGTGCGTAACAGATTTTACTGCGTCCGGTCCTGTGATGTACATTTTTGAAATAGTATCAACACAGAAAACAAAGTCGCACAGTGCCGGGGAATATGCCGCTCCCCCGGCGCATGGTCCGACAACAACGGCGATGAGCGGAACTATCCCTGAGCATTCTATGTTGTGGAAGAGTATCTCGCCGACGCCGGCAAGTGCGGAAACCCCATCTTGTATGCGTGCCCCACCGGAATCATAGATGCCGATTACCGGTGCTTTTTGTTCCTTGGCTGTTTTTAGTAGCAAAGCTATTTTCATGCCGACCTGGTGAGAAATAGTTCCTCCCATGATTTGAAAGTTCTGCGAAAAGATGAAAACAGTCCGACCGTTTATTTTTCCTGAGCCGATGATGACAGCGTCAAGCGGCGCTGTCGGTTCACTGCCATTGCTCTCAGGAAAGCTTATTTCCTGAAAAGTGTTGTGGTCAAGAAGAATATCGATTCTCTCTTGCGCGCCTAACTTGCCGAGTGCATGCTGTGACGCCAAGCGTTCAGCTTCTGTGGTAGCAAGAGTTCTTTGGTATTTTTTGTTTAGATTATACTTAAGGTTCATATTTTTGATAATTAAGTATTGCATAGCAATGTGTGTTTTTCCATTTAGCTATTGATGCCAACAGAAGAGAATTGAAAAACATGCTCAAAGAAGAATAGAATTATCTTGTGAACAGAATCGGGGTCGATATAATTGAAATTGCTCGCATTGAAAAGGCTGTCAATCGATATGGGTTGTCCTTTCTTAAGCGTATTTATTCCGAGAATGAGATTGAGCTTTATCAAGGCAGGTTGCCTTCGCTGGCTGCGCGTTTTGCGGCCAAAGAGGCGGTAATTAAGGCTTTGAGCACAACCGGTTTGAAGCCAAATGAAATTGAAGTATTGTCGGACAACAACGGCAAGCCGACTCTATTCTTACACGGCAAGACAAAAGAAAAGTATGACGAACTTGGCATTGAATCTATAGAGGTGAGTTTGTCACATGCTCGGGAATACGCCGTGGCTTTTGTATCTGCATGGTAGGTTGTTGTGTTGAAAATGGCGAAACTATTTAGAACTATCAACTCGACATATAACAAAGTGATAGAATAGCAATCATATTGTGGCATAGATAAACTTAGTGTTGTTAGGGAGATAGGATATGTCTGGACACTCAAAATGGTCATCAATCAAGCATCAAAAAGGGGCAGCAGATGCGAAGCGCGGACAGCTTTTCACGAAGCTTACCCGTGAGATAATTTTTGCCGCGCGTTCTGGCGGAGGTAATCCGGAAGGGAATTCAAGATTACGCTTGGCCATTCAAAAAGCCAAAGACGCGCGAATGCCCGGTGATAATATTGAGCGTGCCATAAAAAAGGGTGAGGGTGTGCTTGAGGGGCAAGTTATGTTTGAAGCGACATATGAAGGCTATGGGCCCGCTGGCTCTGCCATTATTGTTGATGTTGTAAGCGATAACAGAAACAGGATTGTGCAGGAATTGCGTTCTGCCTTTAATCGTGCTGGAGGGAATCTGGGAGAAACAGGTTCTGTGGCTTGGATGTTTGAAACCAGAGGGATAATAATTGTTCTTGCTGAAGGAAAAGATATAGATGAGTTGACAATGCAGGTTATTGATGCCGGAGCCGAAGATATAAAAGTCAGCGGTGAATACGTCGAGATATATTCTAACCCTTCTGATTTAGAAACTGTCCGAAAAGCTTTGGAAAGTAGCGGAATAGAGATAGAAAAAGCCGAGGTTACCAAAATCGCCAAAACTACTATTTCTTTGGATGAGCATGCCTCCTTTCAGGTTTTACGTATGCTGGATACTCTGGAAGCAATGGATGATGTTCAAAATGTATATAACAACGTTGGTATCAGCGATGAGGTTATGGAGAAATACCTGTCAAAGTAAGATTTGTTTCCTATGAGAATCCTAGGGGTTGATCCGGGCACTGTCATTTTTGGCTATGGGATAATTGATAGCATCGAGGATGAGGTAAAGCTTGTCCATTACGGTGTGATTCGTTGTCCATCCCGCTTGGAAATGCCGCAACGTCTTTGCACCTTGCACTCTGAGCTCACAAAGATTGTAAGGGAATATTTGCCGGAAGTAATGGCTGTGGAGACGCCGTTTGTGGGGGAAAACATTAAGTCAGCCTTAGCAATAGGTAAAGCGCAAGCGGTTGCTTTACTTGTGTCTGCTCAGAATAATATCCCTGTTTTTGAGTATTCCCCGGCTACTATAAAAAGCCATGTGACAGACTATGGCGCTTCTTCCAAAGAGCAGATTCAGGAAATGGTCAAGTTGTTGCTTGATATGGATGATATTCCTCAGCCCAGTGATTCCGCCGATGCTTTGGCAGCTGCCATTTGTCACTTGCGAGAAAGTAGTTGGGGCGGGCTAGTGGGGTAGATTACCAGAAGAAATGAATTAAGG
>Ga0209737_10002339_pt1 | contig 13295 bp, 12 predicted proteins | sample TergutCu122P3_FD_187284 | JGI IMG/M metagenome (GOLD analysis project Ga0209737, IMG submission 187284) | Cubitermes ugandensis P3 segment gut microbial communities from Kakamega Forest, Kenya - Cu122 P3 (SPAdes) (version 2) | ecosystem: Host-associated > Arthropoda: Insects > Digestive system... | reverse complement strand
GTCCAGGTGCAGTTGTATGTCATAGTATTTCCTCATGATCAGGGCGTCGATTCCGGCAAACAGTTTGGCCGTGTTTTTGCGGATTGTCTTTTCGTATCTGCCGCCGCTGTCGTGCATGATGGCCACGTTGGTGCACTCCCACACCTTTATCATGTTATTGTCCGCGAAATGCGCCTCCACGTTCTCGTATGTGTCCGTGTTGTAGTGCCCCTCCCACTCATCGTTCAGCGGGAGGAAAACGCTGTCCTCGCGGTCGGACAGGCCGAGCGAGATGTAGTCCGCGACGATTTCGCTTTGGGTCTTGCGGTCGGTGAAAATGACAAAGTCTATGTCGGAATACTGGTCCGAATACCCCCTCGCGGTGCTCCCCTTCATGACAAGCGAGAGGCGGTCCCAATAATTTTCCAAAACTATGTGGTTTTTTAGTTCCTCCATAAAATAGTCGGCGCGGTCGCGAAGGTGCTGCAGGTGTTCGTTTTCCATAAATACCCATTCTCCTGTTATTAAAATTTAAAGTTGTGCTTTTTTTGTCTTTGTCAGTCCGGCAGCAAGTCAAGCAGTTCCGAGGGCTAATAGAACACCTCGAACTGTTTTAGTTCGTCCTCCTCCGACACTACCAGATGGTTGTCGGCGAGGTATTTCTGCGCCCGGTCGAACGCGGCGTTTTTTTTGGCCTGCGGGATGGCCGCAAATGTGCGTTTGTCGACATGCTCCGTCATTTTTCTGTTGATAAACCAATCGTCGTTGACCGGGCGAAGCAGCGTCCAGCCTATGTCAAAAAATATCCCGTTGATTGGAGCATGAAGTTTCATTACCATAGTTTTTTTACCTTTGATTTTATGATTTCAATTCTTTCTTTTAATCCCTGAGTTGTTTTTCTATTCGATAAATCTGACGCAATGTATCGTTCCCAAAGAAAGTCCAAATAACAGATATATTCCATAATTGCCTCTTCTTCCGTTTTGTTTCCGGCAAATATATGAAACTCTTCATCTTCTATGCTCACCCACTCGTTGCCATGATAAACCATCTTCACAGTATGCGGGGATATGAATTCAAATCTAACGTCCATTTCATGGTCTTTATAGGCCAATTCTGTAAATTCTTTCAATACGGTTATGGATTCGACTTTTTTGACTTTTGGCAACAATTCCCTCAGTTGTGCAAAAACAACGTTTGTATCGGTTCTGTCGTCAGAATCTGAAAATACGGAATTCATCTTATTTTACCTCTCTCTATAAAATATCCATTTGTGCGAAAGAAAAACCATGGAGTGGGAACAAAACGTAGGGGCATATAAGCCTCCATCTTAGTAGAGGGAGGTGGCACGCAGAGATGCCGGAAAAGTCATACAGCTCCACTTCCGACCTGCGTGACGGAGGGAGTCGCCACCAGATCACTCCCGTTTCTGCGGTACTTTTCGCCGTTTCGTCCGTCTTGCGGCGAACCCCGCCGAACCGTTTATCGATATATGGTTTTGGAATCCTGTGACGGATATACCTATGCTGTTCTGTGCTATGGATTTTCGTTTGGGGGCGGAAGGCAATCAACCGTGTGAGTGATCTGGGGGCGACTCCCTCCGTCACGCGGGTCAAACGCAGTGCTACAGGGCCATCAGGGTTCTCCGCGCGCCACCTCCCTCTACTAATAGGGAGGCTTTGGAACGCCTTTTCCCTGCGCTTGTTTCTCGCATTATATCTCTTTTTTAATTTGCACAGCTCCAAAAATATCATACCGTGCAAGCGAAAATAGACGTAAAAAGTATGCATTCTACTCCAAACCAAACCTGACTCGTGCGTCGGGGTTCATCATGCGGGTGAGGATTGCCGCCACCTCGCAGCGCCTGATGCTTGCGTCCGGGTTGCAACTATGCTCCGCGTCGACACCCTGCACGATACCCGCACGGTACAGCCTGTAGATCGCCGCCGCCTGCGGGTGGTCCGCCGGCACGTCCGGGATTGCCCCGTCCGCAACGGCGTTCACCGCAGCGAGCGCGTCCTCGGGCAGCGCACCTGCGAATATTTCCATATAGCCCGCCCGGCTCGCCGGGGCGTCCCATTCGTAGTCCTTCTCTATGATCCCGTTTGCCTTTGCGTAGTCCACATAGCTATCGTACCATGCGCCGCTGCCCACCGCAAGCGTAACCGAACCCGTCTGCAGCTCGTGCATGCACGCGGCCAGCTTCACCGCCTCCGCATATGTCAGGTTGTCGTCTGGCGCGAATCTGTTTGCGCCCTTGCCGTCGATCAGGCCCGCCTCGTATGCGTACATCACATCGCCGTAGAACCAGTCCGCCTCCTTCACGTCCGTGAAAGGGGCGGCGTCTGCCCCGACGATTCCCAGTATCACCCACCTATCATCTTTTCTCGCCGCGACGAGCCTGTCTTTGAAACAATGGTCGGTGTATGTATTGTCGTATTCCAGCGGCACCGCGATATTTCCCTTAGTGTCTATATAACCGAGTCCGTTATTGTCCCCCATATAGTCTATCGCCGCCGCCAGACCTTCGCTGAAACCGAATGCGTGCTGATATTGCGGCGGTATAGCCAAGCTGCCCGTCGCGTCCACATAACCGTACCGCATGACGGGTTCATAATAATCTTCATGCTGCACCATCACCCCGACAAGCGCAAAGCCTTCGCCAAAATCGCCCGCAGCGTCATAATCCAGTGGCACGACTGTATCTCCGTGGGTGTCTATGTGGCCGTATTTGCCCCCCACATACCGATAGGTCGTGTACCCTTTGGAGTCGCTGCCACTAACCCATTCGCCGCCCTTTCCCACCGCCGCCAAACCTTCGCTGAAATCGCACGCATAGTCGTATTCCAGCGGCACAACCACATCGCCGGATTTGTCGATGTAACCATATTTGCCGTTTATGTACTGCATTTCGCTGCCCGCCCGTATGCCCTCCGCCGCCACCACCGCAAGGCCGCCGGCGAAGGAGCACGCGAAATCGTGGACACACGGTATGACCTCTTTGCCCGTTTTGTCTATATAGCCGTATTTGCCGTCTTTTTTCACCAGCGCGAGGCCTTCGCTGAAGGGATACGCTTCGTAGTATTCGGTTTTTAAGACGAGTTCGCCCGTATTGTCTATATAGCCGCATCCTTTATCGGTGTAAACCACCGCCAGGCCTTCGCTGAAGGCGTATATATGGTGGTACCAGTACTCCCGCTCCCTCAAAGGGGAGGCCATATTGCCGGATTTGTCTATAAACCCCCGTTTTTCGCCTTTGAATATTTCCGCGACGCCGCCGCTGAAACTGTATGCCACGTCATATTCCATCGGTATGGCAAACTCGCCGAGCCCATTCACAAATCCCCATTTATCGTCTTTTCGCACAACCAGAAGGCCTTCGCTGAAGCACAATATGTAGTCGTACTGCGCCGGCAGCACTATATTGCCGTATTCGTCGCATAACCCGTATTGTTCTTTTTCCCCGTTATGCCAGTCCCCTGTCTCAAATCCAAAAAGCCTTTCGCCCACATAATACACCGCCCTGAATTCAGGGGGCAATTCGGCGAGCACCTCCACGCGGACAGTGCCGGGGGCCTCCGCCTGGGCGGGTATGGGCGCAAGCACCAACATCAGCGACAGCACAAGGCCGATGGTTTTTTTCGTTTTCATTTTTCAAACACCTCTATGCCCTCCGATTTGCCGCATATGAATATGCCGTGATACCCGGCCTTTTCCAGGGCGTCTATGTACCTGCCCAGTTTTTTGGGCAGCTCGAACAGCGCGACGTCGTATTCGCCCCTGAAATCCTCCGCCGCCCTGTCCGCCTCGCAGATGTCGCCGCCGTACAGCACCGCCACCTTTTTCTTTTTGCCGGGTATGGCAAAGCCGCTTTCTTTCAGTATGATGAAGATCGGCTCGAACCCGATCGAAAAGCCCACCGCCGGTATGTTTTCGCCTATGAATTTGCCGATCAGGTTGTCGTAGCGGCCACCCCCGGCTATCGATTTTGCGAAATCCCGGCTCTCGATCTCAAACACCGTCCCGGTGTAATACCCCTGCCCCCGGACCAGCGATATGTCGAACCCGATCTCATACGCGCCGCCGGACAACTGCCGCACTGCGCCGATTATTTTCTCCAAACCCGCTATGCTCTCCCTCTCGCCCAGTATATCTTTCACGGATTCGAGCTTTATTGGCATCTTGTCCAATACGGAAACCAGATTGTCGATGGCGGCCGCGCCGAAATTTTTGGCGGTGAGCTCCTCCTTCACGCCGGCTATGCCGATTTTGTCGAGCTTGTCGAAGCTGATGCACACGCTCGCGAGTTCGCCCTCGAGAAACCCCATGCCGAGCAGCAGATCGCGGAGCAGTCTCCTGTCGTTGATTCTGACCGTGAAATTTTTTAGCCCGATCGCCGACAGCGCCTTTGCGGTGACATGGATCAGCTCGATCTCGCAGTTCGCAGACGTCGATCCCAGTATGTCGATGTCGCACTGCACGAATTCCCTCAGACGCCCCTTCTGCGGGCGTTCCGCCCTGTATGCCTTGTCGATCTGTATGCATTTGAACGGCATGAACAGTTTTTGCCTGTTGCCCGCGAAATACCGGGTCAGCGGCACTGTCAGGTCGTAGCGCAGGCCGATATCGGCGAGGTCGCCGTATTTTTTTTCGCTGAGCGCCTCTTCCAGCTTTTCGCCGCGCTTCAATATTTTAAAAAGCAGGTTCAGGTTGTCCCCGCCCTCGCTTTTGTCCAAGTTTTCCATATCCTCGAGCGCCGGGGTCATTATCCGTTCAAACCCGCTGGTTTCATATGTCTTGAGGATGGAATTTTGTATGTATTCCCGCAGCGCCGCTTCGGCGGGCAGGTAGTCGTTTGTCCCCTTTACAGGCGGTATTTTCATAAAATCCTATAATCTCCCTTGTTTTTTTACTCTTTGTTTTTGTTGTATATGGGGTTCACGTAGTTGCGCCAGTCCAGATCCCCGCGGTCCAGCGCGCAGACCAGCACCTCCGCGGTGGCGATGTTGGTGGCCACGGGTATGTTGTGCACGTCGCACAGGCGCAGTATGTTCATCGAATCCTCCCCGTAGCTCTGGTTGCTCGAGGTGTCGCGGAAATACAACAGGCAGTCTATCTCGTTGTACGAGATCCGCGAGGCCATCTGCTGCTCCCCGCCGTAGTCCCCCATGAGAAGGCGCCCGATTTTCAGGCCCGTGGCGTCCGCGACGTACTTGCCCGTTATCGCGTTGGCGCACAGGGTGTGGTTTTTTAGTATGTTGTAGTAGGCTATGCAGAACTGGGCCATAAGCTCCCGCTTTATGTCGTGTGCTATCAAGGCTATTTCCATCCAATCTCCATCCAATCATTCACTCCATGTTTTTTTTCGTCTCTTTTTTGAAATACAGGCTGTCGGTCCTGAGCCCGTCGTATTTTTTGTTCAGCACCACGTTGTGTTCCAGGATGCGGCCGATCATATCGTCGAAAGGCGCTTTGATCCTTTTCCCCCTCGTGTCATAGGCCGTTTTCCCCACTTCCTGATAGTCGCGGAGGAAGTTGTTCGTGGCGACCAGCCCCACAAGCCTGATTTTGGAGCGTTCGATTATCTCGACGATGCCAAAATTCACCCCCCGGGCCACGCCCTTCGAATTGAAGCAGTTTATCACCAGCCTGACGTTTTCGCTCTTGATGCCGCACTCGGAGAGGCAGAGCGCGAGTTTCTCGGCGGAGCGGATCGAGGCGGCGGAATGCAGGGTGACGACGAATATATATTCCGAATCCCTGGCCAAAGCCTCGAACAGCGCGAATTTCCCCGAGGGGCAGTCGAAAATCACGAAATCGTAGATCGCCTTCGCCTCCCCGGAAAATTTCGCGACGGCCTGCTCCGGGGGGATGCCCATCTCAAAGGAGGGCGGGGCTTTCAGGATGTCGAGCGAGTAGCACAGCTCCATCTCCCCGCTTGGGTTTTTTCGCTCGGATTTTTTTTCGTGCACGGCATCTTTGAGCCCGACATTCCCGCTTGCGACATCGCAGAAATTGTACAGCGTGTCGTGCTCGCAACCCATAAACAGATCGACCGAGCCGGAGGAAGCGTCCAGATCGACTATGAGCACTTTGTGCCTGCCCGCAGCCAAGCCCACGGCCAGGTTCACGGCGACGGTGGATTTCCCCACGCCCCCCTTAAAAGACGTCACCATTATAGATCTGCCCATTTGACAACAACGCCGCCTTTCTATATGTATTATTGAAATTATTCAAAAAAGTTTCACCAATTCCAGGTCGCCCATCGCCCCGAAGGCCCCGCCCAAGACGGCGAGGGCGCCGTACACGCCCGAAATGCCGAGCGTCCATTCGAGCGCACCCCCGATATCCCCGCAGACCACAACACGGTTTCCGAGGCCGGTGGCGGCCGCGTCCGCCAGCGCGGAGCTCTCCGCGACCACGAGCGCCGCGTCGGTCTTGCCGAAGGAGAGCGCGGGACCCACGGTGGCACTGGAGGTGCAAAGGCCCCAGGTGCCCCCGGGCACGCGGATGCCGAGCCTGCCGGAGAGGGGCGAGGCCCCCGCATACACGAGCACGGTGCGCTCGGACTTGGTCTTTATATACAGATCGCCGCCGTTTTCGATGATCAGCTCGTCGGCGAGCGGCAAAAGCTCCGGGGCCAAAAAGTCGTTCACCGCCCCGGCCACGGCCGCCATGGGCCCGACGCCCACACGCGCCGAAGATAGGGCCATTGCACGTGCGATGGGGGGCATATCCGGCATGGCGGGGAAGGGCAGGAGCGTTTTCACGAAGTGCGGGTGCGCACTTGCATAGGCATCTAGTGGCCGGCGCACTTCGGGGAGCGCCTCTTTTGCTTTTGCCCAGACCCGTGTGGCCAACGGCTCGGGTGCGCCGATGTGCAGGTCGCTCTCTTTGTATGCGACCACGGAAAAAACCAGGCCGCTGTGGAGCAGCCTGTAGGCGGCCCGGTCGGTTTCGCCGAATTTATCGAAATTGTTAAAGTTATTGGAATACGTTGACATTGATCGCACCCAGCGGGCAGGCCTTCACGCAGAGCCGGCAGCGCACGCACTCGTCCGGGCCGAAGACCAGCTTCCAGTCCGGGTCGCCGATTTTCAGCGCGCCGGAGGGGCAAACGGCCACGCACGCGCCGCAGTCCACGCATTTCTCGTGGTTGTGGATGATGCTCGTGGTGAACATTTTCAGGTCGATGCCGTTAGAGGCGAGGTAGGCGATGGCCCTCTCCAGGGCGTATGCCTCGCCGGTGAGGTCGATGATGGCCTTGCCGCGCTTGCCGGGCATGATCTCGGCCTGCAGGATGTTCACCGTCAGGCCATAGTCCCGCACCAGCTCGGTTATGAAGGGTTTTTCGGTCATATTCGGGGGGAAATACAGCGAGGCTTTCACAAATTTCTGCATGGTCAGCCCTCCTTGACGGACGTGATGTCCAATGGTTTGAACCGCTTGCCCTTCTCGAAGAACTCCACGGGCTCAGATAGCAGAAACTCGCCCTTTTGGACCTGCTCCTTTAGCAGCAGGGCGATTTCGCGAGCCATGGAAAAACTCGAGAGCGGCGCGGTCTTTGTTTTTTTACCACTAAGCTCGATTTCCCCCGAGCGCAGCTCGGCATAGGAAACGACCCTGAGCGCCGGCCGGGAGCGCGAGGGGACATCGAAGTCGAAGATCCGGGTATAGAGGCGCTCGTCCGTAACGGCGAGCCGGGCCATCAGATCCTCGTCCAAAACCGGGATCGGGATGCCGATGCCCACATACATGGAGGTGCCGTAGCCGTCGAACACCGCGCCGCGGATATATCGCGGGGACATCTTCTTCATGTCGCCGATGACGCAAAGGGGAACGCCCGCGTACCAGTCGTCGCCGTTTTCAAGGATTTGGTGGTTGAAGGTGGCCTGCGTGCCCTCGAAGGCCACATAGCCCTGCGCCCCGCCCAAAAAGATGCGCGTGCCGATGCCGATGGTGCGCAGCTCCGGGTCTTTTAGGAGCGGGGACAGCACGCCCGAGGTGGTGTATGTGACATTGCCGAGGTTGGGCAGAAGGGTTCCCATGTAGGTATGCAGGGTGCGGTCGCCGGTGGTCGCGGCGGCGGCATAGTTCTGGTAGGCGTTTCTCGGGTTGAAGAGATACGCCTGGTTGAGGCCCTCGAGGGTGATGACCGTCTCGATGGATTTGCGCGGGTAGCAGTCCGTGCCATAGGACTGGGCGCGCAGCATGACGGGCCTGCCCGAGATGAGGTCCTCGATCACGTGCGCGCCGCCGTACTGCATGCCCTGGTCCTCGGAGGGCTGCGTCGCGCCTATATATGTGTCCACGGCGGCCAGGCCGCCATAGCACTCCACTTCGTTCAAAAAGATTTTGCCCATGCGGATGGGCGGCTCGCTGTGGCCGAAATTCAAAACCGCGCCGGAGGAGCACATGGGCCCGAAGGTGCCGGTGGTGACCACGTCGATTTTTTCCGTCGCGGCCAAGACGCCCTCGTCGCTTACGAGCTTTGCCGCTTCCTCGGCGGTGAAAACGACCGCCTTGCCCTCCCTGATTTTTTCGTTTACCTGCGCAAATGTACGCACCATATTTTAAAATCTCCAAACCATACAAAAATTTTCGGTAGTTTCCGCTTACAGGATATTATTATACATCACACAAGCGATATTGTCAAGCAAAATATGGATTTTGGGCGCAGTTTTTTTTGGTTTTTGCCCTCACTCTATGTTCTTGTAGGCTTCTATCGTTTTTTCTATGTCTTTTAGCATCTTCGGCTCGGACTTCTCGAACTGCGAGGCGTGGGTGGTTTTTTGGTTCTGGCCGAAATATACGATCGTCATGGCAAAAGCGCCGAAATTGTAGATGTAGCCGATGTCGTAGGCGGTGTTCGTCAGTATGATGTCGAGCATCTCGCGGCTCTCCTCGTCGCGCATGAATTTGCCCTGGAGGTTGAGGTCGTAGTAGGCGGGCTGCAGCGTGTACCTCGACTCCGCAGACAGATCCTCGAGGATCATCCCGGTCATCTCGAGGTCGGAAGCCGACCTGGGGATCGATATCCCAGCCCCGGTGTGGGGGTTCATGTGGGTGATGTAGTCCTTTTGCTCCTTGTCCAGTTTGGGCAGGGGCAAAACGCCGAAGTCCGTCTCCATGGCCCTGAGCCTCTCGACGATCCTCATCCTGATCCAAGAAAACAGCGCCCTGTTTTCCTCCATCATCTTCACCTGTTCGTCGTATATCCCGAATTTCCCGGCGTATCTGTGGAGGTTCACCACGTTGTCCTCGTCGAGCATGAGCCTCATGAGCGCCTCCGTGATCCGGTAGGTCCGCTCGGAGCCGTAGGTGATCACGGGATAGTCGTCTGAGTCCTTCGCGCATATTTTGTCGCCGCCGGAGACGATGAACGATATATCCGTGTCCGCCTGGAGTATGCAGCCAAACAAATCGTCCTTTATATACATCTTGCCGTCGCCGTTCAGGTCCTTTGAGATGCCCCTGCTCATGTCGTACAGCTTGTCGAAAGTCCATTCGCCCCTCTTGACTATGTCATACGGGTTTTCGAGGGCGTTGGTCTTGAGCACCTCCTTGTTGAAGATCATCGCCTCCATCGCGTCGTTGTCCATAATGAGCAGGTCTCCCTGCATCACAAAGAGCATATTGCCGATCGACAAGTCGCGCGGGCAGTTCGCATTCCACCAGGGCATGGCAAAGTCCATATAGGGCACCCGGAATATGTCAAGCAGAACCCCCGCCTGCGCCAGTGGGGCGACCTCCATCAGGTGGGGGACCACCACGTCGTAGGCGTCGTCGCCCGCATTCACCGTTTTGCGCACGGTGCCCGGGAAGTCCGCCACCACCGTCTCGCCTATGGTTACGTTGTATTTTTCCTCTACCTTTTTGTTTCGGTTGAACACCGCGTCGTTTATGATGTCGCCGTTTATCTCCTCGGCGTACAGGTCACGGTGGTCCCATTCCACCCAGTCCACGTTGTCGATCGTCCGCGTCAGAAAGCAGAACTTGTACCCGCCGAAATCCCTCGGCTCCAAGCTGGGGTAAACCCTTTCCGTGGGCTTCTCGCCGTCCTCGCCCCCGCCGCCGTCATCCGCCTCGCTTTGGGTTTTGTCGATGCTGCCGTTTTCATTTTTCGCGCAGGAGGCCATTGCCGTAAAAACCATTGCCAAAATCAAAATAGCCGCCAAAAACCTTTTGTATCCCATTTTTTACTCCTCCCAAAATTTGTTTTCGTAGGGCGCGGCATCCCTGACGCGCCGTTGTTCATATATGATATTTCGGCGCGTCTGGGAAGCCGCGCCCTACAAATATCCAACCCGTGATTCAAGTTCATAGATCATCACATAGTCCGTCAGCCCAGACGACATGTACCTCGTGTTGTGCCACGAGCCGTGCGGGTAATATTTTTCAAGCAGCTCCTTTGTGCCCATAGAATCGTTTGCCCCGCTGTTGTACACCGTTATCTCTATCGTATGGCTGCCTTTTGATATGTGGCAGCGCCCCTCGTACGGCGAAAACGGGAGCCTGAGCACTTCCTCCCCGTCGATTGCGACCGTCGCCGCATACTTGACGTCGCCTAACGAGATGACAGCATCCCCCCCGTGCCAGTCAAAGGAGTTGGTGTACGACATACCCCCGATATACCCGCCATAGCCGAGATCCGCCCAGTCCGGGAAATCGGGCACGTCGAAGTCCATCTCGCGCCCGTCGGGGAGCCGCAGCGTGAACCCGTCGAGCACAACCCGGCTGTCGCGGCATTCGGGCTCGGCGCATTCCGGCTTTTTCGCTTTGTCCACGATATGGAATATCTTTGTCTCGCGCGGGGCAAAACAAAGATTGACAGAAAGGTCCTCGGACAAAAGCACCATCCGCCCGTCCGTACACTCCTCGATCACCAAATCGTCCTCGCCCCCGCAGGCAAAAGTGGCCGAGCCGATTTGGTAATATGAGCTCTCGTTTACCGCGATCACTATCTTCCCCCCGTCGGCCTCGCGCGTGCATATGGCGATATTTTGGGCATCCGTGTAAAGCGCCTTTGGCAGTATGTCCACAAGGGCACGCCAGTCGGGCAGGGAGACGCTGGGCAGATTGCCGCGCAGTACCCAGGCCACCGTGTAGAGCTTTCCCCCGCAGTCGGTGAAGCGTTTAAGCTCCCGGTATGTGTCCGCGCCGTATGAAAAGCCCTCCGGCAGCACTATATGCCCGATCACGCGCCCCTCGTGCGAGGCGAGCCCGCCCTCGGCCCCGGAAAACATGGAAAGCGCCCCATCCCAGACGTATTCGAAATCTATCGGCGCATAGACGAGGCTCTCCGCAGCCTTGTCCACCTGCTCCCAGGGTATTTTCCCGTTTAGCGTGTGGGGGTTGTATATCTGCGCCTGCGTGTATGCCATGGCATCGAGGGGCAGATAAACCGCTACTTCCGCCATGGGGCGGCCCGCATTGGCGAGCTCTGACAGTTTTGCAAGCCTTTGGCTGTTCAGATCTCCGAATTTTTCGTGCAGAAGGTTTTTGTACCTGAAGGGGTTGTTTGTGGGGGTCGAATTGATTTCGCTGTCATTTATGCCCTCCGGGATCCCGGAGGCCATCAGGAAGAATTCGTCGATGCCGCGAATGATCTGCTGCTCCGTGACAAAGCGCACCATATCGGGGAACATCGCCGGGCCCATCTCCGCGAAGGTCTCGCTCATGGCGCGCTTTTTGTTGTAGAAGCGCTTGAAGGAGCCCGCGTAGCGGGGGAAATCGTCGAGACGGTCGGGCTCGATCTGCTCCCAGATGACGTCGATGCCCGGGTGGTCGTTGTATATGTTGTTTGAAAAGAAATCGCCGCTTACCGAATTGAGGCTGTGGGTGCGGTGGTCGAGGTCCTGGTGCCCCACCAGGGCCAATCCGCGCTCACTGCACCACTTTTGCATCACCCCCATGAAATTCTCCGCCATCATCCTGTTCCACACATGGCGGTAATCGACAAACGATTTGTACACATAGCCCGCCGCCTCACCCGAGGTGAAGTATGCCCCCGGCACATAGGCGAGAAGCGCAGGCATGGCGTCGTACAGGTCGTACCCGTGGGTCTTTGCGAAAACCTCCGCCAGATCGTGGGTGTAGGGGTAGTTGAAGTGGATTTCGGGCTCGTCGTAGAAAAACCCCTTTACGCTGTCGCCGAAGTATTCGCCGAGGCCGCGCTCATAGCCCTCGTGCATGACGGAGAGGTAATCTCTGGTGGCCTCCGCCGAGAGCAGATCGACTGTGCCCGTTATGATATTATCCGGGGTGTCCTCGGTCATCACATGGGTGACAAACGAGGTGTACTCCCAGGTGACCGCCACAAAACGGGATTTGCGTACTGCCGTGAAATTCAGCATCCCGTTTTCGGGGGCCACCCTCGTGCTCGGCATATGGAAAGAATAGGTGGCGTGGCGGCCGACGGGCAGCACCGCGGCCGACACAAAACGCGGCGGGACGGGAAGGGCGACGCTTTCCCCCGCCTCGAGGATCGCGTCGTGGTATTTGTGGAAGACCTTCGCCCTGTGGTCGTGGTTTTTGGCTATGGTGAGCCCGGCGGCCGTGCCGCTGGGAAACCCCCACTCGTCGAAGATATATACCATAAGCCCCAGTTCCCGCGCCCGCCGGCACATATACCTGGAGCATGCGAGATGCCCCTCCAACCACCCGGGGATGTCCCCGGGGCCCATGAGCTTTTTTTTGCCCCGTGAGCCCACGATGGCAAAGCCCCCGTAGCCACGCCCCACGCACCACATAAGCCAGCGTTCCATGTCCGCCTGGGTCGCATCTGAGCTTAAGCCCAGCACCATGATGGGTCGGTAGTCCTGATTTTTTTCGATTTTTTCGATTTTCTCCATAATAATCACCCTCCGTACATTTCTATTGTTTTATCCAATTCCTTTTGTATTTTCCCCGCGTTTTTCTCATACAGCGATATGATGTCGGTGCTTTTTTTCTTGATGAGGTCGATGAACACAAACCCGATCTCGAAACACACCAGCTCGATCCCGTAAACGCGGTTGTCCGCTATGATCTCTATCATGTCCTGGCTCTCGTCGTCGCGGGTGTATTTGATGGTCAGCACCACTTCGAAATAGGCGGGGGTTATCCTGCGGTAGCTTTCGGCGGCGAGCGCCTCGATGACCACCGAGGAGAGCCCCGGGTCGGGGCACGTGGCGGGCACGCCGACAAAATTCCCCACGCCGCGCACGAACTGGCGGTAGTTTTTCTGGTGTTCGTCGTACTTGGGGTGGGGCAAAATCCCGAAATCGTCCTCCATGTCCCGGAGCGTGTCGAGGTCCATCGGGCGCACATCGATG
>Ga0209737_10002338_pt1 | contig 13296 bp, 13 predicted proteins | sample TergutCu122P3_FD_187284 | JGI IMG/M metagenome (GOLD analysis project Ga0209737, IMG submission 187284) | Cubitermes ugandensis P3 segment gut microbial communities from Kakamega Forest, Kenya - Cu122 P3 (SPAdes) (version 2) | ecosystem: Host-associated > Arthropoda: Insects > Digestive system... | reverse complement strand
TAAAGAGTTTCACTTATAGGAGAGCACACCATCGGCTGTGGTCGATGCTGGAAGAAACATGAAATCAGTAAAGTGCTTTCATGGGAAACCACACCATCAGCAAGCTGATGCTAGAAGAACCATGAAATCAGTAAATGCTTTCATGGGAAAAATAACGTAGTTTGGATTTGTAAAATGCCAGAAGATATAGTATGAGTGTGCTATAGCTTTAATGAAGCGTCACATGTGGCGCGTTGGAAAACATGTTAATCCCCCTGAGGATAATGCAAAAGATGTTAATTTGCTCAATACATCTACAGGGTACTTTACCAATCACACAACACTTCTGGGATAACACCTTTACGAAAGCACCCAAAACAACAAACATCTCTCATAATAACACAAAAATTTAGAAACACCAAATAAAGATTAGACACTATATCCCAACCCTGAGTGGGTACAAATCCAAATAGCACTACCACACCGTAGAGCCATTGTAATGTAATTTCGAAGTTAGATGAAAATTGCGCTGATTTGTTAAAAAATGCTAATAACTATCAATTGTATAGGTTGAATTGTTTTTATGGCGAGTGAAATTGAAGGTTTCCGAATTATCTGTGCCGCAATCTGTTAAAGATGTTCTTGATGGTTTAGGGATTAAGGAGTTATTTCCACCCCAAACAGATACCATACAGGCAGGGTTGCTTGAGGGTCAAAATATAGTGTTAGCCAGTCCGACTGCGTCAGGGAAAACTTTAGTCGCTGAGCTTGTCAGCATGAAACATGTGTTGGAAAAGGGGGGTAAAGTGATTTATCTCTCGCCATTGCGAGCACTTGCCAGTGAGAAATATGAAGAATATCAAAAATATGCCCAAATAGTTAAGGCTAATGGGAAAAAAGTGTCAGTGGGCATCAGTACAGGTGATTTTGATGATGATAACAATTGGATGGAAAAATACGATGTAATCGTTACAACTAATGAAAAAGCGGATTCGTTACTTAGGCATCGTACAAAATGGGTAAAGAACATATCGCTTGTTATCGCTGATGAGGTGCATTTGTTAAATGAGGCGGAGCGGGGTCCTACATTAGAGATTGTGTTGGCAAGGCTTATGCAGGTTAATTCATGCATTCAAATTTTGGCCTTAAGTGCGACGATTACTAATGTGGATGAAATCGCAGGATGGTTAAACGCTAAATATATTGTTACGGAATGGCGTCCGATAAATTTGAAGGAGGGTGTGTTGCTTCAAGATGAGATTCAATATCGAGATGGTGGTTTAAGGAAAATAGAGGATGAAACGCGTGTTACATATGTTAATCTTGCTTTAGATACTTTGCGAAATGGGGGACAAGCGCTAGTTTTTTCATCTTCACGGCGGAATGCTGTTTCGGCGGCTAAAACTTTGGCAGGGCATATGAGTAAGGCGATGCCTAAAACTGGGTCTGTCCTTATTAGACAGAGTATGGAACGGACAAATCGCGAGGTGTTGGAGCGGGAAGCGCGTAAAATTGAGGATGCCGGTGAGAAAACTCAAATTAGTGATGAGTTAGCAGAGATGGTTCGATGTGGAGTGGCCTATCATCACGCAGGCTTATCAGGGGTGCAGCGGAAAATTATAGAAGAGGCCTTTAAGGAGCGGAAACTCAAAGTTTTAACGGCTACGCCTACATTGGCGTGGGGGGTTAACTTGCCTGCACGTACAGTAATTATTCAAGATTATCGTCGTTTTGAAGCAGGTTATGGTAACTATCCTATTCCAGTGTTAGATTATAAGCAAATGGCCGGCAGAGCTGGTAGACCAAAATATGACAAGTTTGGTGAATCTGTAGTTATTGCTAAAACTCAAGATGAAGCAGATTATCTTATGGAAGGTTATATATTAGCTAAAACAGAGCACATTTGGTCAAAAATGGCCGTTGAGAAAATTATTCGTAGCCATGTATTAGCAACGATTGCATCAGATTATGCTCATACTGAAGAAGGACTTTTTGATTTTTTTGGAAAAACGTTCTATGCTTATCAATATGATGTTAAAGCCATTAAAAGCATTGTTACAAGAATTCTCAAGTATCTATTTGATGAGCAAATGATAACCGTAGAGCACCAAGAGATTTATGCAACAAAATTTGGTAAACGCGTAAGTGAGTTATACATTGACCCCTTATCAGCAGTAATTATGCGTGAAGCACTTACCAAAAAACCGAATTACCTAACTGAGTTTAGTCTACTACACATGATTGCTCATACACCAGACATGGGACCAGTCATGCGACCCTATGCTAGGGAAATTGATGTGCTAAGTCTGCAGTTAGAACAATATAGAAACGAATTACTAATTAATCCACCAAGGGAATGGGAAAATCATGGGGCTTATGAAGAGTTTCTGGGCGAGATTAAAACGGCCATAATTATGAAAAATTGGATAGAGGAAACAACTGAAGACCAGCTTATAACAAAATTTGGAGTTCAACCAGGAGACCTATACCGAATTATAGAAAATGCAAAATGGCTACTGCATGCAACTCATGAGCTATCCCCGCTTGTAGGTGCAGATAAAGAAATAAAACCGCTCTCAGATGAACTGGGAGAACGCGTTTCTAAAGGTATAAAACGAGAACTCTTACCCATTGCACGCTTAGATGGCATTGGCAGAACACGAGGCAGAATAATTTACAACGCAGGCTACAAAACCATAGAAACCCTCAAAGAGGCAGCCCTTGAAGATCTAACACGCCTACCGCTGATTGGTCCACGTTTAGCTAAAAAAATCAAAGAACAAGTCGGAGGGGTCGTTGAAAAGGAGACCTGGGAGGATATCTCAGATAAAGTGCAAGAATTTCAGCAAAAAACATTATTTTAAAACATAAACAGTTCTCTGTATCTACAAGTTAACCATATTTCAGCACCTATCAAAATCAAGTACTTTTGGCAATCGATGGTTTGCAGTAAATTTGCACTTTAAACAGCTCACAGTTTATACAGTCAATATTTTAAGATAAAATAACACGCCTCTTCATTTATCTTACAGGACAAGTAGATTAAAGCGTAATGTTTTATCTAAACAAGCAACATTAATACCATGTTAATGGTCGTGAGTATGAGAGCAACTATTGCAGTGTTTAACAAAAAAGGCAATTCTGCTTTACCAACAGTTATTGGTGTTTTAAAGAACCATATGGCTGCGCAGTCTTTGAACTTTACAGTTTGTAGTTCTAAAAAAGTGGTTTCTCACAAAAGCCCCGACATATTAAGCAAGCAAAACATAGACTCATCAATAGTTATTGGGTGTTCTTTCACTAAAGAAGCAAAAAAGGCTTACAGTTTTCATCAAACAGAAAACGCTACAGTAGTTTTTGAAGGCTCTCTCTACACATCATTAGCTAAAGAGACTCTTATACAAGAAGCATTTAAAGATTTTTTGCACCATGAAACACAACTATACTCACTTATTGAAAAAGTGGATGGTGATTATTCTTTTTTTGTGTTAAAAAATGAACAAATAAGTGCCGTTAGGGATCCAATAGGTGTTCAACCGCTATATTATGGTGAAAATAACGAGATGGCTGCTTTTGCGTCAAACCGTAAGGTACTCTGGCAAATAGGTATAGAAAAAGTAGTGTCTTTTCCGCCGGGTAATTTGTGTTTGTTAACTAAGGCAGGTTTTCAATTTAAACCAGTTAGGACCGTCACTTATGTTGAGCCTAAACAGGTTTTTATGGATGAGGCAACATTGGAGGTGCAGAGGTTTTTGGAGCAGACTGTTAAAGCACGGGTTGTGGGGCTTAAAGAGGTGGCGGTTGCGTTTTCAGGTGGATTAGATAGCAGCATAATTGCATATATGGCAAGTAAATGTGGGGTTAGGGTTAATTTAATTCATGTCAGTCTTGAAAATGGGTCGGAGATAGAAACGGCGTTTGAGTCAGCAGAAAAGTTGAATTTGCCCATGCAGGTGCATCTGTTTAAGGAAACAGATGTTGAGAAAGCGCTTCCGTGTGTGGTTAATTTAATTGAAGAGGCAGATCCAGTTAAGGTAGCCATTGGGATGTCAATGTATTGGGTTGCTCAGAGAGCTCAAGAGGCAGGTTATGCTGTTTTACTTGCAGGGCAGGGGGCAGATGAATTGTTTGGGGGTTATCAGAGGTATGTTAAGGAAGGATATGAGAATGGAGTAGAGAAAGTTCATCAGACAATGTTTAATGACCTCAAGGGAATTCATGAGAATAATTTAGAGCGGGATGTGAAAATTTGCATAGACTCAGATGTAGGGTTACGACTACCGTTTGTTAGCTTTAACTTAATAGAATATGCACTGGGTTTACCGGTTAATTTAAAATTTGAACAGAAACAAGATACTCTTCGAAAATTGGTATTACGTAATGTGGCGTTAAATTTGGGTTTGTCAGCAACCATTGTTAACAAGCCTAAAAAAGCAGTGCAATACTCCACAGGCATTAATAGCGCAATTAAACGTATAGCACAGAAAAATAATCAAACAGTTAATGAATATATAACAAAGCTTTTTCAAAGAACCCATCAAACTAATTAAGTTCTAAAAAATGTAACGATAAAAAGGGATTTGCTCTCTATGAGAGCTTTACAATGGTTTTCTGTTGAGAAGCTTTTTGCAAGAACGCTTATTCAATAATCTGAATTGCGCCTTCTGGACATTGGGCTTCACATGCTCTACAGATAAGACAGTCCTCTGCCTTTGTTGCAACGGCTTTACCGTCTTTCATCTCATAAACACATACAGGACAAGTGTTTGCACATGTTTCGCAACCATTGCATTTTGGGTCAACAACGATTTTTACCATTTTGATATCCTCTATTAAATTTTGAAGCTCAAGTTTGTGAAATAAAAGGGTTTAGGTAACTTACAGCATTTTCCCACATAACCAAATAAACGCTACTCTCAATTTCAGCCATGCCACATGTTAGTTAAAATTGTTTTTCAGGATATTTCTAAAATGCAATACACTACAAAAAACAGTCAACTAAACAGCCATCAATATAGTTAGTGTTCATAAACATTAACATAAATATTTAAAATGTATTTTAGAGTCCACCTTCATGGAAGTAATAGTTCTCTTCTTTTTTTGGGCCAAACCCTCGCACGCCTTTTTGTTTGAGAGTACATTCTAACTCTTCAGCTTGCTCTGGCGTTAACTCGCCTTTCTTCTGTAAATAAGAAATGATTTCTTGCGCCTGTTTATCAGTGTCGCATCGACGTATGAAGTCTATTGCGGAAGGGTTAAAATGGCGCAGTTTATCAACAGTTTTGAGGGGTTTTAGAAATTCTTCTTCGCAGACGTCTTCAATTTCTACGGCTTTTTCTGCTGCTTCAGGACTGTCGTATACAGCGTCTATAGAGATTTTGTTTTCAGACTCCTCCGCAAGTTCACGATAGAGATGGGGAAACATTTTTTTAAGCGAATTTTTGTCGACCGCCATAGTGTCATCAAAGAATCAAATAGCAAGGGGAGCTTTAAGACCTTTTTGAAAATATTTAACTATTAGAAAGTTTAGGGTATGAAGTGTTTTGTTGCATTTTCTTTAAGTAGCTTTTCAAGTTCGCGGGTTTTTAGACCTTTAAGTTCATCACCAAATATGTCGCATTTTCTTATCTTTCCAGCCTCATCAGGATTGCGAACAACAATTTCCAAACATATTTTTGTGACAGTTTCAGCGTAAATATGATAAGACGAATAAGTTATACCCTGTTTGTTAACGCGTGTCCAACAGGCTTGTTGTATTTTTATGTTTGAGGTTTTTAGAAGTTCAAGAACTTGTTCAGGTGGATCTGCATAAACAACTATGTCTATGTCACTACCAATTCGAGCAATACCACGCCATACGCTGCCAATCAACAAGGGGCAATACGTATCTAAATGCTTCATAATTTTAAGGGCTTCACGCCGCATTAGAATAAGACGTTCTTTTCTTAACGCGCCTTCTTTTTCTTCAGCCATTTTATCAAGCTCCAAAGCAACCTCAAGGTTAGTAGGCAAAAAATGGACACCTAAAATTTTGGCTGCTTTAAGCTTAGCTTGTTTATATTCGTTTTCAGCGCCAAAATAAAGTAGAGTTGCTGCTTCACAAGAAACTCTACGGCGTATATCATCAACACTGTTCATGCTTTATTAATCAATGTTTGTGGTTAAGAGTTTTCTGATAAAAAATTCACATTTCAAATAAAAAGAAACCACTTTCATAGCACCATTAAACAAATGTTTTAGACGCCTCATCAGTTAAAATAGAGTTAGCAACCTACAGAAAGAGGTAGTTTTAATAGCAGGAGAGTTATCGTTCTAATTTTTAGAATGTTATCTGACTATGTGCTAAGGGTTGTAGTCAGTATTAGAATTGTATTAGGGAATATCATCAAAGAGTAGGGCTTAGAGTAACTTTGATTAGCAAGTTTTTACATTAACACGTAAGGTATGAGTGTAGTAAATGAGTTTGTCGACAATTGAACTTGAGGTATTGGAAACCATGTTTTTAAATGGTAAACAAATAGAGGCTAAACAGATTTCCAATGAGAGTGGGGTAGAATTTGCGTCTACAATGCTATACATTTCAGAGCTTACGCGTAGAGGATATGTAAAGTCACCTAAAAAAGATCTATATATGCTAACAGATGAGGGTAAAAAAGCTCTCGGGGTTCAACCTATAACTAAAGAAATAGCTAAAAACATAATTTCCTATACACCACATGATAAAGCATTCAATTTTTATGCCGATACCGATAAACCGTTACATATGCATGCTCACAGTCTGCAAGATTTTGCAAATAAACTATCCAAAGTTGATTTAAAAACCATAGAATACCACATGGATAGAAATGACTTTGAAACTTGGTTCAAATGTTTAGGAGATCAAGAATTAGTTAAAAAAGTAAAGATTATTAAAGAGAAAAAAATCATTGGCGAACAACTTAGACATCTGCTCCACAATACAGTTGAACAACATTGTCAAGAATTAAGAAAATTAACAGACCAAACAACCCTTTAAACAAAACCAAAATCAACTATTAAGCCCAAATAAATAAAAAATGGGCTACCACGCATAAGTAGGGCTCAGGTTTTAGATAAGGATATGGAAAAAATGAAATAGGTAAAGGGACACTATTTCAAGTGGAGCGGATGTTTAGGTGAGCGACAACAACAGAACTGTAACAGCAAAAATTTCTGAAGAAGTATACAAAGAATTTGCATTACGCATTCCAGAAGGAGATAGAAGTAATTTCATCCGCGAAGCCATTAGCGAAAAACTACAAAAAACACCCAAACCAGATAAACTCTTAGCCATAGAAAAAAGAATAGGCAAACTAGAAAGTGAAATAGAACAAATACGACTATCTCTGTCAGATTTAGAACTCTTAACCTTCAATCACGGCAAAAACGACCCCCACAGTTTCTGCACAGACGAAACCGATCGCAAAATTATCGATTACCTAATGCATTATAAAGGCGCAACCACACCAGAAATAGCAGAATACCTCAAATGCAACAGATGGCTAATTCTAAACAGACTACAAAAAATTCAAAAAAACTCCAAGAAAAAATGGGGCAAAGCTATAATTGAATACTGCGGCGGAGAACGCTCAGGTAAAAAGAAAGCCTGGTGGATAAATCAAGACGTAATCAACGAAGAGGACATATAAGAGCTAATAATTTACAAAGACATGTGTTTTCGTCTGAATAGTAGTTTAGAACAGCAGCAACTATGCAGCCAAAAGTTATCATCACGTGTCTTCTGTCTTGCCAACTCGTTATTTTACTACTCTTACCTCTAACTTAGCAGATTATCATGATGATATATCAATAGAACAGACTATTATTCTTGTATCCTGCGTTCACGTTTGAGTTGTTTGATTTTTTTAGTATATCGCCACCAGAGTCTCAAAAACAGAATAGCCGCCGAAAGAATTAGGGACATCATTACAACGTTAGCAATCCAGTATTGAGAGCCATTTTTTAGAGCGTTCAAGAGCGGGTAAACCTGTGAGAAACTAAGGCACAGTTCAACACAACCCAGTACAAGCCAAAGATTGGAAACCCTTTGATAATGTTTTATGCGAGAAGTCAAATCGCTGTATATTTTGAAGCCTCCGGCTACAGTTTTCTTTCTGAAATATACCCATGTGCGGTATGTGTCAACGTGTTCCACACCGTTTTCTTCCATGAACTGAATATAACGTCTGCTTTCCGGATGGTTAACACCGTGTTCTAAGAGTTCAATACGATAAATATATTCGCCAGGTACACAGTCCTCAAAAGTGTAACGACACCAGCTATAAGCTGTCATAGCAAACCCTTTAGCTGTCATTTCATTTAGCCATTTTTCCTCTTTCTCATAATCCCAAAAGGCCTTCCAGATTTTTGTTTTCATTGTTATATGCACTCCAGTTTGTTTTTGCCATTAGTAAGTAGTTCGTTCAGCCGCACAAGTTCCTGTTGAAGAATTTTGCGACCTAATTCGGTGATGACATATTCTTTTTTGCGAGAGCCGTTATCGCCAGTTACAGCACAGATCCATTGTTTTTCCAGTAAAGTGTTAATTGCTCCATACAGTGTTCCTGCTCCAAGAATTACTCGGCCGTTAGTTAATTTGTCAATATTTTGCATTACGGCATAACCATGTCGGGGTTCAATCATTGAGATTAGGATATAGTAAACGGCTTCTGTAAGTGCGCTTTGTGAGCTTTTTTCAGTCATAGGACCCTCCCCAATTTTATTACGTCACACGTTATATCGGCAAACGTAATAACAAACACACACAAATATATAAACACAACCTTAAACAAAAAGCAAACCAAAAAAAACACACATACACATAAACCAACTCACAACCACCACCCTACATCCTAAAAAACAAAAACTCAACAACAGCAAAAACAATAGAACAAAAACATTTAATTGACATCCTCCACCACAATAACTTTACTTAACAAGACAACGCCTTAACCACAAAACAACTATTCCAAAAAGAGGGCTCGTAGTCTAGCACGGATAAGGCATCGGCCTCCGGAGCCGGGAATCCTGGGTTCAAATCCCAGCGGGCCCGCCATACGTGCATTAAAAACTTGATTTAAGACTGATTAATACTACAACATATACAAAAAGCAGAGTCATAAGTTAAATGATTGTATAAATCTTTGTTAAAGAGCTAAAAAAATTTGTTAATCCATCAACGTTTTTGAACATAAAGTGAACTATAAAACCAAACACTTCCAGTGAACAACAAACAATCAACATTAATTACCTGAACTTTACAGTTTACGCCATAGGTTGAAAGTTTAGGGGCTATTTTAGTTTCTTTTTTGGTTTTTAATCGCAAATTTCAAAGAATAATTACGCTATAGTTACGCCATATGTACTGTTTTCTCATCTGGCACATAATGCCTTCAAAAGGTAAAAACCCGCTAAAATAGCCTGACCTATAGCGTAACGATGAAGAGTTCAGGTAATTAATTAAATACTACATCACCACCAAAAAACAGCTTTTCTAAAATACACCAGAACTTTGCAAAAATACAACAAATAAATACCCAAAAACACATACACGCTATAAGGCAACCACCATGTCTATTAAGACTAAAATAAGCTCACACAGCACTTATCATAAAAACTTGATAATAATTTTTGTACTCATAATAATTACTTCTCTAACTGTTTACCTACTTGTAACAAATAATAGCAACCCTAATGGCACTAACAACCCTAATGGCACTAACAACCCTAATGGCACTAACAACCCCGCAGTTGTTGTTCATGTTAAAAACGAGCAAGAACTCATAAAAGCCATCGATAACACTGAAACAAACACACCCATAATAATCACGCTAAACAACAACATTTATCTCACAAACGGCATTATCATACCAGCCCACAAAAACGTCACACTAACAAGCAAAGACAACAACACCTTCAAACTATTTGGCGCAAACAACAATACGACTATTTTAGTTTATCAAAATGGTCTATTGATACTTGACGGTATTGTTGTAACTCACGTAAGTGGTTATGAGGGTAAAGGAGTAACTGTTAGTAGAGGGGGCCAACTTATCATGTATAGAGGCGAGATTTCAAATAATAATGGCGTTATTACGGGCTCCATTTTTGTTGCAGAGGATTATGGCGGAGGCGTGTACAACGCTGGTGTTTTCATCATGTATGGCGGCACAATCACCAATAATAAAGCCATAACTGGCGGAGGCGTAAGCAACTTTGGCGTTTTCACCATGTATGGCGGCACAATCTCTGGCAATACAGCTGTGAGTGATAATGATGTGCACAACAGAGGCAACTTTAGTATGTTTGGGGGTAAAATTTTAGGCAACATAGTTCCTGCACCTTCTGATGGCGGAGGTGGTGGCGTGGGCGCAGGGGGAGGTTAAAATGCCTGTTGCGAAAAAGGCGATTCATGCTACGCATAAGGCGGCTGAGATGTCTGAGGATGTTGTGTATTGTTCTATGATAGGGCTATTGTAGGCAAGTTGTTACAACGGTTCATGTTGAAACACAGGTCATTAGAGGTCCAATTTATGCTTTAACGGCGTTGGTGTATGAGAAAGGTGAGGTGTTAGCGCAGGAGGCAATTAGGAGGGAATGTGACAGATGATGGAGCATTTGTTTTACTTGGAGAGTCATGTAGATAGTATTGTGTGCTGTGGGCTAAATTTTTATTGCGTGAAGGTGCGCCCAATAAGGAAAAACAGAAGGAAAAGAGAGGAAACCGTGCAGTAAGTTTTAGGCGGGTTTTCCCATGAAAGCATTTACTGTTTTCATGTTTCTTTCAGCATCGACTCGTCGATGGTGTGCTCTCCTATGAAAAAACGTGTTTGACACGTGTTTTTTCATGGCACTTCAATGGAAACCTGCTTCATGAGATTTGTTTATGTAAATAAGTTTTTTAGGTATTTGCTTAAAAGCTGGGGTTGGCGATATATAGTTTGTAGGGTCTTTTTTGGGTGTTTTATGTTGTTTATTAGAGAGATTTGTTTGTATTTTTTTAGGGCTTGTTTAGCTATGTCTTTAACTTCTTGAGGGGTAAAATCTTCGGTGTGAATTAGAGAGTGCCCTAAGGGTTGTCTTGCTGTGGAGCCAAAGGATAACCAAGTTAGGTCGGCTTCAAGGTAATTGTTTGTTTTACATTGCTCATATAGCCTTGTGCCAAAAGTTGGGGTTGCCGTAAACAAATGCATACCTACGTCATATTTTTGTTTGAGCATTAAAGCAAAATTTACTGTACGTTGCATGTTTTCTTTCTTCTCGCCTGGAAAACCTATGATATAGAAAGCACCTGTTTTTAAGCCAATTTGTTTTGCGTTTTTGGCAAATTCAATTACATGGTTAAGGTCTAGACTTTTGCAGATGACATTATTTAGAATTTCGGGGTCGCCTGATTCTACACCTACAAAAACGCTAACAACCCCTGATTGTTTCATTTTTTTAAGTAGCTCAAGGGTTAGGCAGTCGGCGCGGACGCCGTTTGGGGTTTCCCAGCCGATTTTAATTTTATGTTCAATTAATCCGTCACATATAGTCTCAAATCGTTTAAGGTCAAAAGTCAAGTTATCGTCTTCAAAAAAGATGTTCTTAACATTGTACTTATCGACAACGTGTTGAATATGGTTTAAGACATATTGTGTTGAATGGGCTCGGAATTTTTTGCCCATGTGTAAATGGACTGAGCAGAAGCAGCAGTTAAAAGGGCAACCGCGACTGGTAATCATAGATATGGCACGGTTTTGGAAGCTTCGATAACCAATGTTTTTATTAGTTAAATAATACTCCATATTAATCAGATGATAAGCCGGATAAGGCAACTCATCAAGATTCTCCAAAAAAGGCCTACGATCATTAACTATAACACAACCCTCTTGACGATAAGCAATGCCTAAAATGTTACTTAGGATTTTTTTACCTTCAAAAAACTCTACAATTTCAAGAAGGGCATACTCACCCTCACCAATAACAACTATATCAACAGCCGTAGCTTCTTTTAAAAACGCTTCAGGTACAGTAGAAACATGAGGGCCCCCTACAACAGTTAGGATATTAGAGTTGACTTTTTTTACTATCTCGCTTACTTTTAATGCGTTATCAACTTGGCTAGTAAAGGGACCAGAAATACCGACAATATCAGGTTTTCGATGATGCACTTCAGCTTCAATTTGACTAAAAGACAGCCCGACAGTTAGAGTGTCACCATCCTTTTTAGGCGCAACATCAGCCATGAAAGCATCCAAAATTTCAACGGCATAGCCGGCTTTATCAAGAACTGCAGCCACATACATCAAACCCAAAGGCAAACTACCTGCAGGTAACTCAGAAGCAGAAGAGAACGTTTGCGGCGGATTTATTAGGAGAATTTTCATGGAAACACTCTACAGCTTACTAGTTGCAAATTTGAAATATTTAAATCCGCCTTAAAAATGAAAACAGAAAAACATTATCATTTAAAACCAGTAGAGTAATAAAAAGTAGGGTAGCATTAGGCCATTTTTAGAAATTGTGCTTTTGCTACGCCACAAATGGGACATCTAGCAGGCACTTCGCCAACAAAGGTGTCACCGCAAACGGGGCAAACAGAAATGTCCGTTTTAGGTAAATCTTGCTTATTGCCAATGCTTTCAACTGCTTTTTTATAGAGTTCTGCATGTACTTGCTCAACTTTATTTGCATAATTAAAACTAATTAATGCCGCCTTGTTATCCTCAGCTTTAGCGTCTTCAATAAATTGTGGATACATGTCTGTGAATTCAAAAGTTTCGCCATTAACGGCTGCAGCTAAATTTTCAGCAGTAGATTTTACGCCATCAAGAACACGTAAATGCGCATGAGCATGAATAGTCTCCGACTCAGCAGCTGCACGAAAAAGTTTAGCAATCTGTGGAAACCCTTCTGCGTCTGCTTTTTTAGCAAAAGCAAGATACTTACGATTCGCCTGAGATTCGCCTGCAAAAGCTGCTTTTAAATTATCAGATGTTTTTGTCATAAAACGTCACAATAAAAATCAGGGAAAGTGACTAGAGCCTGTTCACATTAAGATTGCGTCGTAGATCAGTGCCATTATAATCACTCCTGTGTAGATTATATCAAGTTTGTCATATCGTGTGAATACTTTTCGAAAGCGTTTAATACGCAAGAAAAACCGTTCTACCTCATTACAAAACTTGTATAACTCCTTATCATACTCCCAAGGATATTTACGATTCTTCTTAGGCAGAACCACAACAACAAATTCCTGCTTTTTAGCAAGCTCACGCATTTTATTACCCTCATAAGCCCTATCCATCAACAAAGGTG
>Ga0209737_10002337_pt1 | contig 13302 bp, 13 predicted proteins | sample TergutCu122P3_FD_187284 | JGI IMG/M metagenome (GOLD analysis project Ga0209737, IMG submission 187284) | Cubitermes ugandensis P3 segment gut microbial communities from Kakamega Forest, Kenya - Cu122 P3 (SPAdes) (version 2) | ecosystem: Host-associated > Arthropoda: Insects > Digestive system... | reverse complement strand
AAAAACTCTGAAGAGTTCTTTTTTCATTATTCTAAAAAAGTTTTTCATGCGGCACCTCCGACGGTTCTTGCATAAATATCAAAAAACGCATCCTCTAATGTTTTTTGTCCCGAAATTTGTTTTAAAGTTCCCTCACTAACCATTTTGCCGTTTATAATAATTCCGACGCGGTCGCAAACTTTTTCTATTAGCGAAAATATGTGCGTAGAAACTATAATACATTTGCCCTGTTTTTTGAGTTCAAGTAAAAAGTCGGTTACGGTCTTTGCGGTTAAAACATCCAGGCCGTTTGTCGGCTCATCGTAAATGATAACCTTAGGGTCGTGCGCCAGCGATATTGCTATTGACACCTTTTGCTTCATTCCGGTTGAGAGTTCGCCTATTTTAACCTCGCTGAATTTGTTTATGCCGAATTTCTCAAAAAGCATGGCCTTTCTTGTACTGCGCTCAGCCGGTGATATTCCGCGTAAATCGGAATAAAAATCATACAAATAATTCGGGGTGAAAAAATCGTCGAGTTTTAATTCCGAAGTCAAAAAAGCCACAGATTTTCTGACAGCATACGGGTCTTTTTTGACGCTGTACCCGCAAACTTGCGCGTCTCCCTCATCGCTTTTTATTAAGGTTGATAAAATTCTCATAACGGTGGTTTTGCCCGCGCCGTTAGGACCCAATAAGCCGTATATTTCCCCGCTGAAACAGCTAAAGCTAACACCGTCCACCGCGACTTTAAACCGGTTTTTGGTTCGGTCAATTTTCATTTGTTTGTTGCTTAAGCGAAAAGTCTTTTTTAGACTTTCGGCTTTAAGTAAGCATTCCATAATTTTCCTCCTAAAAATAAAATAAAAATATGCTATTATATTACAAAATAAAAACCGCTTTGTCAACCAATTAACTTTATCAGCCAATTTGACAAAATTATAATAATAAAGTATTATGATGATATGAATGAAATAAAAAATATCGCGCTAATTGCGCACGATAAGAAAAAAGAAGATATCATTAAATTGGTCCTTGATCACATGGATGTTTTTAAAGACAAAAAACTGTTTGCTACTGATACTACAGGCAAACTTATTTCAAAATTAACCGGACTCAAAGTACACAGATTTCTATCGGGACCACTTGGCGGCGACCAGCAAATAGGCGCGCGTATTGCTGACGGCGCTATCGACCTTGTAATATTCATGAGAGACCCGTTAACGGCGCAGCCGCACGAGCCCGATGTTTCGGCGCTGTTGCGTCTATGTGACGTGCATTGTATTCCTCTTGCGACTAACCATGTAAGCGCGAGCATTATACTTGAAAGTATAAAGGCAAGACAATAAAAAAGGCAAAATCTTTATAAATAAAGATTAACGCACATGCGTTACTGCTTGCGCTCGCCGCCTTTTTTGGAACCTTCGGAATTACTGTTAAATGTCAAAACTTTGTTTTGAGCTTGACGATAATTACTTGGTTATAAATCAAAAACATAAAAGACACCGATTTGCCGGTGCCTTTTATGCTTTTGCTCTAGTCGTACCGCAATGCGGAAATTAGAACATTTTGCGCTTTTGCTCTCAGATGGTTCTTAAACAACTTCCCATACGCTTTTTTGCGTCCAATCTGTAATCTTTCTTAGTTTTAACATATAAGTATGCCGCGGATAGAATAGGGGCAATCAACTTTTTTTCAGACAAATGATTAATCGGGATAGAGTACCAGTCTAAGTCGTTTGGAAAAGTTACGCGGTAAATCACCGAAAGTTTGTCACTAAGCGCATTGGCGAAGCTGCCCGCAAGACGCGCGTTTATAACTAATCCTTCTTTTGTATCATAAAGTATTGCAAAAGTCATTTCTTTGTACTTTAAAATAACCGGCGATTGCGCGCGTAGCCGCTCGTTAATTTTAATTTCCGGGTTTGGTTTATTGCGAACAAGATCTCTTATGTCTTTACTCGCTATCGAGATTTTTTTTACAAGGTTGACTTCTATTGTATCGGCATTTTGCGCAGACAATCTATCAGCTTTTTGGTCGGGTTTACTTCTGTATTTTTTATATTTAAAACTCAACACACTTCTTACTAATAACATCGTTAAAGCAGCAAGAACTCCTATGATTGCTCCTACAATTAAATATGTTAACATAAAATCACTCTCCTTTTATCTGATAAAATTTTTACTTTGTTATGCTTAAATGCAATTTTGGTTACTCCGCAATAAACATAATCATAAAAATTTTCTGGTTTTTTACATTGGTTTTTTTAAAAATGTTTTTTGTATGAGTTTTAACTGTATTTTCCGAAACGCTCAAAGCTTTTGCTATTTCGGAGCGGCATTTGCCTAATAGTAAGCATCTAGCTATTATTCTCTCTTTTTTTGTTAAGTTCTCCTTTGACAATGGCTGCTTATTAATCGGCGGGCCGGTAATAAACTCGGCGATTTCTGTTTTTTTACTTTTTGCCATTCCATTGATTTCATTTTTTGGCACCATAGTTCCCTCCTTTAAAATTATTGGGCTAAGGCTATCCATTTTCGTTACCGTTACCATTACCGTTATAAGAATCAACTAAAACCGGTTTTTTGGGCGTGATTGAAACTACATTATACTTATAGACCATCACCTGAGTTTTAGCGTCAATATCCACAATAATAGTAAAGCTGTCAAAACCTCTTATTGCCCCTTGTATTTTATCGCCGTTACACAGTAAAATTTCCACATCTATTTTGTCACGTCTTGCTTGATTTAAAACAATATCTTGCAGTATTAATGCCATGTTTCTGCCCTCCTTTTAAAAATTTATTTTTCAACTTTATTTTATATTTATTGAGGGTATTTGTCTTCGGACATAAGGATGAATTTTTATAGTACTTTAGGGGGGTTTTGCGCAAAAAAAAAGAAACCAAGTCTCTTCTTTTGCTGTAATGATGTTTTTGCTCGCTAAAATACCGGTATGATGATATGAGTGCCGCCGCATGAATGATAAATAACTAAGCGAAAACATCGCATCCTAGATCAGTCTGAGCAAAAAAAACAGACTACCCGTTACAAAAACGGGTAGTCTGTTTTTTAATATCTTTTATTATTCCTCTTCTTTTTGACCTTCGACGCTCTCGCCTATCAGGTATTTAGTAATAAAAGCTCTTTGATTATTTACTTCGGTTTTTTCAAAAACATTTTGAGTATGAGATTTAACCGTATGTTCCGATATAAACAATATTTTTGCTATCTCGGAGCGTGACTTGCCGGCAAGCAAAAGATCCGCAACCTCTTTTTCTCTTGGGGTGAATAACTCTATAGGCAACGGCTGTCCGAGTATCGGCACCTCTTTTATAATTTCCACGGTTTTTTCTTTAATAAATATTTTCTTTACGGCGCGGCCGAAATCTTTTAAAGTTCTTTTCTTAACCGCCGTTAAATAAATTATATATACAATGAGAACTAAGAGAATTACAGCCCCTAAAGTGATTAATATAATTTCATACGTATAAAACCCCGTAACAGTCAAGATGCCGTTTTCAAATTCAAACGTATAGTCATGCGCATCCAACTCACCGCTGATTTCAATTATATTTTCACCGCGGCGCATATCTGAATCTTTAAGTTTAATAACTATGCTATTAAGGCTCAATTGGTCTATCGCGCTTATATCGTCGGATCCCTTATATCCGGTAATAGTATATTCAAAAACCGCCGAAATTCCGCCAAGCGTTTGGGAACAATCGTTTGCTTTGACTGTCAGCACAGCTTTACTGATTTGATACGGCGCGATAAAAATTTGATAAGGATATTCCGTTTTATAATCTATGCCCGCATCGTAAAGCCCTGCAGCTATATAGTTATCTCTATTAACTTCGGAAGAAAACTCAACCTCAATCGGTTTATCCTCGTCATATTTCCCTATAAACTGAATATTTTCATTAAACTCATTCGTGCCGTCGTATATCTTGCCCTCAGGCTCGATTAATACCACATTGTTGAAAACTTTTAAGTATGGGGTTGTTTTGCCCTCGAATATGCCCCAAACAGTATTATTAAAACCGGTGTATGCCGCCATAGTTTTATATTCGGATTCTTTAAGAATTTTAACGCCGATCTGGTTATTGTGTATCGCTTCTCTATTATAATAAGGGCCGACGCCATACGAATTAGCAATAGCGCATTCCGCTTCGGTTTTTGCAATTTTGAAAAACGCGTCGTCCGAATCTTCGGTTAAATTTACATAACAAAAATCAATACGGTTGTCTGATTGTATACTATTGCCAAAAACTCCGCCCGCGCCGTTTACACCCGAAAGTATTTTTGCTTTGACATAACAATTCTCAACAGCCGTATCTTCCGAAAAACCCGCAATGCCTCCGGCACAATTAAAACCGTCTAATGCTCCGCAAAAATACGAACAGCTTATGTCAACCGTATTTGTTTTACCTATTAATCCGCCTAAAGCGCCCGTGTTTTCCGATGTAAGGCTGCCGTAAACCGAACAGCTTTCAACGGTTGAATTTTCTGCATATCCCGCAATTCCGCCGACATAAGATTTGCCGGTAATTTTTTCATCTTTATCTATAACTATATTGAGGTTTTTAATCGCTGCATTATTTACGCACCCGAATAAACCGACATAATCTTCATCCGGCCTGTTGATGAAAAGATTAATTATAGAATAACCGTTTCCGTCTAAACTTCCGCTAAACGGTTCGCTAAGTGTTCCTATAGGTTCCCAACCGTCGTCTTGGTCAAGAAAATTTTTTAAATTTATGTCGTTTGCCAACTTAAAACTGCTGTCAAAATATTGGCTTTTTCCCATGTTGGCAAGATGCTCAAACGTAGCTATAATATAAGGATTTGTATCGCTGCCATCGCCTCTTAAAAAGTCGTCTTCGGCGGCACGCGCAATGTTTTGTAAACCCAAAATAGCCGGCAAGCCAAAAACCAACAGCAAAAGCAGCGACGTTAACGCCGCTAAAAATTTCCTGTATATAAACTTTTCCTTTATTTTTTGTTCCATTTGTTTATTATTGTCGTTCGGTGTTTGTTACAATTATATTATTAATTTACATTTTTGTCAATTTATTCTATATCCAAAAAAATATCCGCATTGTAAATTGAATTTTTAAAGTTCTGCTTTATTGCCAAATAAACTAAACTAGTATTACAAACAAAAAAACTGCACTCAAAATAGAATGCAATTTTTTTGATTCCCCCCATTATTGATACCGTTTTTCTAAACTAAAAGTTTTTAACAGCGCGCTTAAGCACCCTTCCAATAATAAATATATGACCAATTGGATTCAAAAAATTTTCCTTCACTGTCTTTTATAGCTTTTACTTTTATTTGGCATTTTAAATCTCTATAAGCCCATAATGAATAACTGTTTGTTACAGTTTTATACTCTTCTGCATCGACGCGTACTATGTAATAGCTTGCGTTTTCCACCGCGTTCCATTTCAATGTTGTTCCGTCTGTCTGCAAATTAGACGGGGCCTTCAATTTTGAACCGCATGCGCTAAACAATACGGCTAAAATGAGCGTCATACTTATTAAAAATAAAAACCCTTTTACTTTCTTCATATTTCTCCTGAATCTTGATGCCTTTTAAAAACTCAATTTATTCGCCTGTTTCACGCTCATTTAAATATTTTACGGCCTTTTCGGTTAAACATTGACCGCGGTTAATTGTAACTATAAACCCTTTTCGCACTAAATACGGCTTTCGCTTGTTTTGAAACTCATTTAAACTGATATGCACTTTGTTGGCGATATTCTCCTCGCTCAATGTGCGGTTAGGCGCCGATTTTAATGCTTCTAAAATTTCTATATCTTTGGCGTAAAGGCCTATTTTATCAATTTGTGCTTCTTCAAAAAACTGTCCGGTTAAAGTTTCGTCAATTTCCGTCTTATTGGCAAGAACGGCCTTTCCGCGCAATTTTAAAATGTAAGATTCAATTTCGCGGACGGAAGAGCGGCCTCTTTTTACAATCTCGTCTTTTGCGCCTTCAGTTATGGCAAGATTGTAAAACGAAACTTTTTGGTCAATTATACGCTTTAATTCCTCGGGAGTATAATCTACCAATGTGCAAATTAATCCCTTGTTAAACCTGTCGTAAACTGTTTCTAAAAGGCCCTGAGGCTCGGTAGTTGCTCCTATAAATGTGAATTCCTTTATCGGTAAGTTAATCGCAAGGCCGGACGCGTCAAGATTAGAGTAAACGCGTTTTTGAAGTAAGGTCAAGAGCCTGCTTTGTATGTCCTGCGGCATCGAATGTATTTCGTCAACAGCAATAACTACGGGAACATTTTCTTTTGCTATACGTTCTAAAAACAAATCAAAACTTTTTCTGGAACTTACGTCTCTTCGCAAGCCGGACGCGTCAAAAAACTCGCATTTAACGCCCAATTCTTTTGCTACAAGTTCCATAAGCGTTGTCTTTCCAAGGCCCTTGTTACCAAGAAAAAGAACTCCGCCTTTGGGCGCTATATGCTTTTGCCCGTCAACTTTTGCTACGGCTATAGCCTCTTTTAATTCTTTAACTACCTGGGTTTGTCCGATAAAATCGTCTAAAGACTGAGGTTCGAAAAATCCCGCCTCTTTTTTACTAATTTCCAAATTTTCGCTCTCGCCGCCGCACTCAAGATCTCTTGCTATTTCATTAATTACACCTTTTAACATATCTTCCGGTATATCTTCCGCTGCTTCCACAGGTATGCCTCTCCCCTCGTCAAGCTCGTCAAAATCCTTGTGCATTTGCTCAGCTTTTCGCTTTTTAAACTCTTCCTGCGCTTTTTGCCATGAAATATCTTCTTCTATAGCCTGGCCTTTATCTTCAAAGACATTTTTACTTTGCGAAGGTTTAATCTCGGCCGGTTTTTGCGCCGGTACTACGCTTTGCGCTAAAGGCTCTTTGGGCACTTTACCGTCTATTTCTTTCTTAAGATTGTCTATAAAAATAGCCGTGGGTTTACTTAGTCTTACGCATGCGGCAAGTTCAATAAGTCTTTTTACCTTTTTTTCGGAAAGCTTAATAAGGTTTTCTTTTCCTTGAACTTTGAAGGCCTCATACAATTCGTAATAAATGTCCGCGGCATCTAAAATTGCGGCGCGGCAGTTTGCCCTGTCTCCGAATTTAGCGTATTCTATAGCTTCGTTTATTTTTATATTGGCTTTGATAATTTTGTCCTGCATTTTTACTCCTATTTTCAATTAAAAGACAAATAACGCATTAATGTCCTTCTTAAGTTACAATGACAGTTCCGCCGTTTCCAGTAATTTCGTTCACATATGATTTTAAAAATATATTACTTACAATATTGAAACCGTTTTTTGAAATATCTAAATATTGTATCGTCGTGTAGGTGAAAGAAATTGCGCCGGCAATTACGCTTTCACTAAGCATATTGCCGCTTATATCAAATTTTTTTATTTTTATATCATTATCAAGGATAAGCGTACTCAGTTTATTGCCATAAAGCAATAATTCATCGATTGAAGCAAACTCCGATAGAAAAATATGTGCAATATCGGAATTAATGCAAACAAACTTTTCAAGCTTTGCGCCGCCGCCATAAAAGTCAATCCAAGTTGCCGAAATAACCTTGATAGTTATTACACGAAGCGATTTCGGCACATTACCTCCAAACCAACGGTTTAAATCCATCGCTTCGTTAGCGGTAATATTCGCAATAAAACATCCTTCTAAAATATTATAGCCTATAATTTCGGCTTTCGGAATGGAAATTTCTGTAATACTTGTATATGCAAAAGCGCTGTCGCCGATTATTTTTACACTATCGGGAATAGTAATTTTCATTATTTTGGTTTGGCCTTCAAATGCAAAAGGCGCTATGCTCGTAACGGTGCAGCCGTTTATTTTTTCCGGTATTGTAATGATATGTTTATTTTCCGTACCCGTATATTTTTGCCATGCCGGAGATAACCCGGTTATTTCGGCTTCCTTACCATTCACACTATAAGAAAGCCAATTAACATTAGTATTATTTTCATTGGTATTGCTTACTAGAACCGCGAACAAAACCGCTAATCCTATACATATTGCCGCTATTACTATTAAAGCAACAACCAAACCTACGTTTGTTTTTGCTTTCTTATTTGGCGAATTTGACGCTTTTACAAAAGGTATCTTGACTTTTTCTTGTTCCGCGCTTTTGAAATTGCTAACATTATTAACTTCGCTTGACCTTACGTCGGGTGCTTTCTTTGGTTCTGTCGCAAAAACCGGTTTGGCTTCATTAAAATTTGTTCCTCTTAAATTAAGTTTAATAGCCGGGCGCACTCCTTTTTTATCGGCTATACGCGAAGTACCCGCCCCGACAACTTTGCCCGCGTCGTTAACATACGCCGCTCTCACAGAATCGTGTGCTCCGCGGTTTCTAAGCCACCAATCATAGGTTCTGTTTTCCGACAAGGATAAGTTAAAACTATTGTTTTTGAAAGCGTAGCCCGTTTCCTTTGCGGACGCGGCTTTTGCATTATATAATTGAACGCCGCCTTTAGTAAAGTATTTTTCAACTTCCGCAGTATTCATTAAAAATACATAATCGTCCGTTACCGTCAAATTATTTTTGCTGTTAGCTCCGTTGCCTAAAGTGTGCGACTGCTTAATAACAGACTTTTGTACGGGACTGAATGCTTTGTTATAAAATCTGCCGTTAAGCCATTTTCTTATGTCGCTGTTCTGCCATGTAATATCTCTGTTGTTAGTATCGTAATGAAATCTCTCATAATCAAGTATTTTTTCGGAAATCATAAACAACTCGTTTCCGTTATTTTCTAAGACCAGCCACCTTATAGGCGTATAGTCGTTACCCATCGCGGTTTGCGGATATGCTCCGAATTCAAAAATCGCGCCGGGTTTTTTGTTTCTGAACTGCTTGCGCAAATTGTCGGCTTCTATTTCTACAATTTCTCTTCGCCTTTTACTGTCGTTTTCCGCCTCTATCATTCTTATATTGGGCTCGTCGGTCACCGGCAAAAGTTTTTGAGCGGGGATTGACGGCATAACAAGGGCCGATTGATCCTGCTTTGCTGACGGTATAACGGCCGATTGATTCTGCTTTTCGACTAAATTAATTTTCTGATGAATTCTTTCGCATAGTTCTTCTATTTTTCCTAAATTATCCTCTGCCGCGTCTATCCAACTGATGCCGTAAAAAAAATCGCGAAACGACCGGGTATGGTTTCTATAATCAATTTTGTATTCAAGACGGGGTTTTTTGTAGCGGTCCGCTATTTTCATTTCTTTTGCAATGTCGTCGCTCTTCATTGCGTGTTCAGAGGAAATAACTACAAATATTGAGGTGCTATGTATCGCTTTTTCTATTTCCGCCCAGTAATCATCGGTTTTTTTGGACAAATTTCGACACGAAATCCAGCATTTTTTGTTGTCGGATTCAAGAGCGTCAACAATCGCCAAAGCTAAATCCTGCTCTTCAGATTTATAGCAAATAAACACATCGCGTAAAAGTTCGCAATTATATGTGCCGTCGGTAAGTTTAGTTTCTTCTATTTGTAATTCAGACAAAAGACGCGCGCCTAAACTTGCGTCAAACGGAGCTATTTCTTTTTTTATGTATTCTCTAAGCGCCTTAGAGTAAGCATGTCTGAACCTTTCCGTAAAACATTCGACAATAAAGCGTTTGGAATCCAAACTCAAAGAATGAGAACTTATTTCTTTAAAAAAATTCGAAACTCTTGACGCATCACTTTGGGAATACAATACAAGGTACATATTCGCAAAAGGATGCTCGGGTGACAAATTTTGCACCTCTTTGGCGTAATCTGTTATTAATTTAACATCAGGGCGCTCTTGCATTGCCTCGCGGTTTAAAATCTTTACCGCGTTTTCAAGGTTTTTAACCTGCATTTGAGTAAGGCTGTCAACAACCTTTTGATAAACGCCTTCCGCGGTTTCCCTTGTGTAAATACGCCGGCAATAGGGGCATCTGATGCTCTTATCGCTCATCACTTCAAAATCGGAATCTTCATCTTTAAAACAATACGGACATATCAATTTCCCTAACATCTTAACTCCTTGTATAACTTAGCGCTATAACATATCTTTTGAATGCTCTTTGTTATATTTTTCAAACATTTTTAAATTCGGGCGCGGCCGCTTCTTTGACGCGCGGATTTCCCCTAATAAATCATCCATAGTGCAAATTTGCGTATCTCCCGTTTCTATACAGCGCGACGCGAGAGTTAAGCGAACTTCCTCGCAAATTTTTGCTATATCCCGCCCGCTCAAGCCCTCGGTTTCATCCGCTAACTCGACATAATCTATATCTTTCTTTTTAAGATTTTTGCTTAAGTGAATGTGAAAAATTTTAGCGCGCGCTTCCTCGTCGGGAAGGGGCAAATATAAGTTTTTACAGCGCGAAAGTATAGCGCCGTCTATAAGCCACGGGGTATTTGTAGCCGCCAGTATTAACATATCTCTCGTGTCATTACCCATTCCGTCTATTTGGGTTAAAAGCGCCGCTACGGTCATTTTTGCAACCTTGTCGTCAACAGACCTTTCGCTCGCTATAGTGTCAAATTCGTCAAAGAACAACACGGCAGGCAAGTTTTTTCGTACCTTATCAAACAATGCGGCTATCTTCTTTTCGGTTTCGCCCACATATTTATCAACTAATTTATCGGACGGCACATAAAAGAAATTTACATCCGACTCACTCGCCACCGCTTTTGCTATCATTGTTTTTCCGGTTCCCGGAGGCCCGTACATTAAAATTGCGCCGCCCGCGGTTACGCCGTATTCTTTATATACTTCGGGTTTTTTTAAAGGCAGAATTAACCTTTTTTTAATTGTATCCTTAACTTCCTCAAGGCCCGCGATATCGCTAAGCTTTACTTTAAACTGGTCTTTTGGCATAGGTTCAAACGCGGTCTCAAAATTTTCGGTTTTTGCAGCCGGCGCATTTGCGCCGCTTATAACCGCTTCTTTTGGGCGTTCGGTTAAATTCACTCGTATAAACTTTAGAATATCCTCGCCCTTTTTTTTAAATTCGGCGCGCATATCGGCGGTAGGATACCTTGTTGCAAGGTCGGAACACATTTCCGCGGCTTTTAACATATGTTCGCGGCTTACGCTAAAATCGCCCTTAGAATACGCGACCATGCCTTGGTCGTAATAGCTTTTAAACGCGCTGAACTTTAAATCTAAAGACATAATTCCTCTCCTATTTTATCGTAGAATTTTTTTCGCGCGCGATTTCGTCCGCAAGACTCATAGTGCCTGACGAAGGTACGGTTCCGCTCATTTTTGCCATTTCGGCATTAATTAAGGCATTGACGCTTTCGCGTTCTTCAGGCGTTCTACTTAAGCGCGTAGCGGGATTAGACCTTCCTATCATACCCTTAACCATTTTTTGCCCAACGGCCGCTTCTTTTATATACTGACTTAGCTTCGCCTGTGTAGACATAATTTTCTTGTAGTTCGGCAGTTTAACATTCCCTCTTGCCATAGTTGCCATAGCGTTAAACGCCGAATTTAAGGTAGAGGTAATGTCTCCGGTAACAGCTACTATATCAAAATTCATTTTAGTTTGCTTTAAACTTACAATAGCGTCTTGAATAAAAAGTATATTATCGGCAGCGAGCTCGTAATTTGCGGTATAACCGCTAAGTTTTGCTTCCGCAGCCTGTCTGACTAAATCTTGTTTATTTTTTTCAAGCAAGCTAATCTGTTCTTCAAATTTGCCTCTTGCTTCATCCTGCTTCATTTGCAGTTCTATTTCTTTTTTTAAATTTCCCATGATTTATTTCTCCTTAATATTTTTAAGACTTTTTATTTATATCAATCATTACGGCGTCTTTATCGGTATTTTTGACGGCTTCTAAATTGAATTCGTTCAAAATGGCATTTTTTTGCGCCTGAACGGCTCTTATCTTCTCAAGGCGCTCGGATCTGCCTTCTGTTTTTTTGCCGACGGTCCCTGAAACGCCTTTTATGTACTCGTCGTATTGTTTCTGCGCTTCATCACACTTTTTGTTAAATTCGGCGCTGATTTTATTAATGATAATCGCAAGGGCCTTATAGTCGCCTAAGTGCTTACGAATGGTAGCCACATCTACAAAATCATTGATTACTTTGTAATAGTAGTCCGAACCCGTAAGTTCATATTGACGGCACATTACCTCAAGACGCGATATTATTTCGTTTAAGGCGGCCGCGCAGACATTCATTGTATTAACGCTTGCCGTTATGACATTACACTTGCTTTCTTCCCGCTCAAGCCTTGGTATCCATAATTCGGCGTCTTGGTCGGACAAACCTTCTATGACGCGGATAATTTCATCCTGTATTTGTTTAGACTCTTTAATTTCGGCGTTTGTAACATTAACAGCGGTTTCGACTCTTTGGCTTATATCCCGCAATTCGTCCATTTGAGCCCCTTTTGTTCTTTTAAACTTTGTATCTTTCATATTCATGTTTTCTTACCTCCCTAACCTTATTCTTTGATTAACCGCGTCAATAAGTTTTTGAGCGTTCTTCTTTAATATGGTGTTCAGTTCGTAATCCTGACTTATCAGAATTTTTTTATAATTTAGCAAACTCTTGTCTATTAATTCCATAGCCTCTTTTGCCTCGTCGTCTTTTAACGCTGGCGTATTTTTTAAGTCTTTAGCTAACTTGCGGAATACTTCTTCAAATTCCTCTTTTAAACGAATTTCGTCGGCTATGCTATTAAGCTCTTTAATAATTCTTTCGAGGTTTTTTTGATCTTTCTTGTAACTGTATTCTTCTTTTTTTGAAAACAAACCCATATTCTTCTCTCCTAATTAGTTAGTTTGGCTTTTTTATCTTCAATAGCCTTTTTTACTCGTTCGGCGTCGGCTTCCGATAAACCTACATTGCCAACAGTGGTAAACACAAATTTTACTCCCATGTGAGAAGTTATAGCGCTGTCTTGCGACATTGCTTTTGTTACTGCTTCCGAAATTTCTTGCAGTCTTGCGTTGACATTCAGCACAGTCGTTTTCTTGTCAACCAAAAAAGACGCCACGGCATTTTTGGCTTTTTCCTCGACATGCGAAAATAATTTGTTGTCTTTGGGATTAACGGGGTCAATATCCGATTTTTTTACCGGATTAACTCTGTTAACGGCTTCAACTAACCGCATCGGATCTACTATAGATATTGTATATGTACCGTGCGCACCCCATTTATACGCGACTTCAAATTCATAATCGTAGCCCTGCGCGCCCGTGCCCCAAGGAAAAGTTAAAAGCTGAGCGCTGGTTACGTAGAAATAAAACGAATAACTGTCATTTTCATTTAATTCGGATTTGCTTAAAGACA
>Ga0209737_10002336_pt1 | contig 13303 bp, 9 predicted proteins | sample TergutCu122P3_FD_187284 | JGI IMG/M metagenome (GOLD analysis project Ga0209737, IMG submission 187284) | Cubitermes ugandensis P3 segment gut microbial communities from Kakamega Forest, Kenya - Cu122 P3 (SPAdes) (version 2) | ecosystem: Host-associated > Arthropoda: Insects > Digestive system >... | reverse complement strand
ACCGTTTATTAATGATAAAATTTCATATTTTTTTAGTAATTTCGCCTTTTAAACTTCTACACATATCTTACTATATATGCAAAAAAACGTACTCTCCCAACAACAACAACTTAAACAAACAGCTTCACAAACAGTGCAACTCATGCGTTTGGTAGAGCTTTCTACTACTAATTTGGAACAGGAGATTTTAAAGGAAGTTGAAGAAAACCCTGCTTTAGAAATTGATAATGATATCGAAATTCAAGAAGAATACCCACTTGTAGCTAAAATAGATAACAGACATGATGATTTTGATGTGTGGGTTGATCACTACGAGAGTGATGAATACGATCATTATGATGATTATCTTTTAGAAGGAAATCATCGGGCAAAAGAAAATGGATATTTTTCGCCTACTGCTACTTACGGTAATTCTTTTCAAGAGAATATGTTGCAACAATTACAAGAATTTGACCTTTCTGAAAAAGAAAGCTTAATTGCTGAGTATTTGATTGGATGTTTGGATGAAAATGGGTATTTATTGGTTGACTTACAAAATATTGTAATGGATTTTCTGCTTACCTATCATGTACAAGTTACTGTTAAGGAAGTGGAAGAGGTTTTACTAAACGTAATTCAACAATTTGAACCGGTAGGCATAGGGGCAAGAAATATTCGAGAATCATTATTGTTGCAACTTAATTTGAAAGAAGAAACAAATAACGTAGCACTTGCAAAAAAAATTCTTACTGAACATTTTGACATATTTGCAAAAAAACAATACGAGAAATTGCAAGGTGTGCTAAAAATAAAAGATGATACTTTAAGAAATGTAATTACTGAAATTCTAAAACTTCATCCTTATCCTGTTTTTACCTCTACTCCCTTAGAAAACAAGGCCACACAAATCACCCCCGATTTTATCATTACGATTGAGGAAGGTGAGCTTGTTTTAAATTTAAACCACTATCACATTCCAAAATTAAAAGTAAATCAGGAATTTAAAAACCAATTTTCTCTGCATAATCCCCATCTAAGTAAAGAAAAAAAAATGGAAGCAGAGCAATTCATCAAAGAGAATGTGGCACAAGCAAAAAGTTTCATCGGAACACTTAATTTAAGAGAATTAGTGCTTTACGACACCATGTATGCCATTATGGATAAACAGCGTGCCTACTTTCTTTCCGGAGATGACAAAAAATTGAAACCCATGATTTTAAAAGATATAGCTACGCGAGTCAATTTAGATATTTCAACCGTTTCAAGAGTGTCAAACAGTAAGTATGTACAAACCCCATTTGGCACTATTCCCTTAAAGCATCTATTTTCTGAATCTATCGGCAATGAAGATGTTTCTTCCAAAGAAGTTAAATCATTTATTTCAGAGTTAATAGAAAAAGAAAACAAATCGAAACCCCTAACCGACGATGAATTGTGTAATCAACTAAAAAAGAATGGATACGATATTGCGCGCCGCACCATTGCAAAATATCGGGAACAAATGAATATTCCTGTGGCGAGGCTAAGGAAAGAACTCTAAAACCCCTGCGCCCGCAATTCAAATTGTTTATTATCGTTTGTAACAATGTATCTTCCTGCTGATTCGTGGGTCATGTAACCAATTACGCTTATCTCTCTAATATTTTTTATTTTTTCGTAGTCGTCCTGCTTTATTGTAAAAAGAAGTTCGTAATCTTCTCCCCCATTTAACGCGATGGTAGTGGCAACAATTCCCAACTCTTTTAATTTCTCAAAAGTTAGCATATCAATAGGTAGTTTTTCTTCAAAAATAGTACATCCTAATTTCGAGGCATTGCACAAGTGTATTAATCCGGCTGCCAAACCATCGGTTAAATTTACCATAGCGGTAGGTTTTACTGATGCGGTTTGTGTTGAGAGTGCCCACATAGGAGGTTCGGGTTTCAAATATCTTTCAAGGAGATAATCAACGCCAATAAAATCAGGTTGTTGGGATGGGTCTGCTTCAAACACCTTTTTTTCTCTTTCCAAAAGTATGAGGCCTGTGTAGGCGCTACCCAAGTCGCCGGTAACGCAGATAAGTTCGTTTTCTTTGGCACCGCTTCTACCAACGGTTTGTTCAGATTCTATTTCGCCCGTCATACTTACTGAGAGGATAAGTCCTGTGGTGCTTGTTTTAAAGTCTAAACCAACAATATCAATTTTGTATTTTGAGCAGCAAAGAGTTATACCGTTCATGAGTTCATCAATGGCTTCTTCCGAAAAACGATTTGAGAGCGCCAGATTGATGCGCACTTGTTTGGGGGTTCCGTTTACGGAAAAAATATCCATCATTGCGGCAACAATTACTTTGTATCCTAAATGTTTCAGCGGAAAATAGGAAAGGTCGAAATCAATATGTTCGGTAACTAGCACCGAAGTAAAAACTGTATTATTAATAGTTCTACATTCAATACATTGAGAAAATTTATTGAGGAGTTTGTATTTGGCTAACGTGGTTTTTTGTTCGTGAGTCATAAATGGCGGATTATATTAATCAAAAGAAATGCTCGGCGAAAATAGAAATTTAATTACTTTTTGTTCTTTGTATAAATCGCGTTAATCTTATTGCATTATAAATAACTGAATATTAGCTTGATAAATAAAAATTAATAAAAAACTCCAAACATAAATAAAAAAATATATTTTCGCCCATCTAAATTCAAAACAAAAAACGAAACAATTATTAACCTTTAAATTATTTTATTATGAAAAAGATTTTATTTATTTTGACACTTGCACTCTTGATACCGTTTTCGGGAGTTGCACAAAAGTATGAAGGCATTCAATCCCTTAAAGCCAACATTAATGAAACGGAGGAATTAGATGAAGACAGAAATGTATGGTTGACCTGGGCAAAAGACCCTGTAGCTTATATTCATGCATGGAGCGCAGACGAATGGGGTCCTTTTTCAAGATTTGAACCTGCTGACCTCGCAGAATATGTGGGTCAATATATTACAAGAATTAGGTATCGCCCATCGAGTACCACAAACCCCGAATTCGGTCCAACCCAATTTTGGGCTAATCCAGAAATAAGAGTGTATACCGGAGGTTCTGTTTCGGGAGTTGCAGGGGATTTGGAATTTGATTATGGCACATTGAAGGTTAGCCAGCGAGTTTCTTCTTACAATTTAAATAGCAATAATTCTGTTGAGTTAACAAACCCTGTTCTAATTACTGGAACGGAAGAAATTTGGTTTGGGGTGGTTTATTCATATATTAGTGGATTACCAGCAACAAATGTAGATTATACTGTACCAAATGCAAGTTACCAGCCCAATAAGTCTGACCTTGTATACTTTGGAGGAGACTATGACGAATTCTTCTCTGTAACTGAGATAGATAGACAAAATTATTGCTGGGTTCAAGCAGCATTGGTAGTGAATATGTGTAATGGACCAAGCAATTTACAAGTTAACTATAATGAAAATTGTCATGCAGTATTAACGTGGGATGCACCTTCAGATAATCCTGGTGCGGTTTATACAATTAAAAGAGATAATATTGTTCTTGTTAACGATCATCCATCAACTACTTACACAGATTTAAATAATGACCCTGTTAAGCCCTACACATGGACTGTAATTGCAAAGTGTACAACTACAGGAGAGTCATTCCCTGCCACAAAACAAATGCCTGAGTGTGTAAGTTGTCCCGCTCCAAACAATTTAACTTTTAGCCACATTGAAGGATGTGCAGCTGTTCAAATAGTTTGGACAGCCAGTCCAGACGTTAATGCTTTTGATATTAAAAGAAATGGGGCTCTAATTGCAACAAACTTAACTGAAAAGACATATAAAGATTATGGTTTTAATCCTAATGCTACAAATAACTATATTGTTATTGCTAAGTGTGCATTAGGCAATTCTGAAACTCCTGGATCTATCGGCCCCTGCGTAGGTATCAATGAAACCTCTGCAATCGGCTTCTCTATTGTTCCAAACCCTGCAAAAGACAACATCAGAATCACTGCTGATACTAACTTCAATAAAGTAGAAGTGATTAACTTCTTAGGCCAAACAGTTATTACACAAAACAATGATAGCAAAAAAGCAGATGTAAACGTTTCTAATTTAACTAACGGCGTTTATTTCGTTCGCATCATTTCTGATAATGGAACAAGTGTTCAAAAATTTGTGAAACAGTAGGCTATAGTGAACAAGTAAACAAGTTTACAAGTAATTTAAAAAGGGTTCTCGAAATGGGAACCCTTTTTTCGATTTCATCAAATGCACTTCTGCAAATACTCCCAGGTAAAGCCACTCTTTTGTTTAACAATTTCTTCCGGTGTTCCAGTGGCAACAATCTCACCGCCGTAACGCCCGCCTTCAGGACCCATGTCAATAATATGGTCTGCCATTTTTATCACATCCATATTGTGTTCAATTACCAAAACAGTATTACCTTTGTCCACAAACCGATTGAGCAAGTCTAATAGGATGGCGATGTCGTGAAAATGTAAGCCGGTGGTTGGCTCATCTAAAATATAGAAAGTACCCCCTGTATCTTTTTTAGAGAGTTCGGCAGCTAATTTCACACGCTGTGCCTCGCCTCCGGAAAGTGTTGTAGAAGGTTGCCCCAATCTAATATACCCCAAACCAACTTCTGAAAGCGTATGCAATTTTTGTGTAATAAATGGAATCCCTTCAAAAAAAGTAAGAGCAGTGTCAATATCCATTTCCAATACATCATTAATTGATTTTCCTTTATAGCGAATTTCCAGCGTTTCGACATTGTAGCGTTTCCCATTGCATTTTTCGCAAGTAACGTAAACATCCGGCAGAAAGTTCATTTCAATGGCTTTAACACCTGCGCCGCCGCACTCTTCGCAGCGACCACCGGTAACATTGAACGAAAAACGGCCAGGTTTATATCCGCGAATCTTCGACTCGGGCAGTTGGGCAAACAGTTGACGTATATCATCAAAAACACCAATATAAGTAGCCGGGTTAGAGCGCGGCGTTTTGCCAATAGGTTGCTGGTTAATCTCAATTACTTTGTCAATATGCTCTAACCCATCAATTTTTGCGAAAGGTAGTGGTCTCTTTTCGCTTTTATAAATATGACGGTTTAGAATGGGATATAGTGTTTCGTTTACCAACGATGACTTTCCACTTCCGGAAACTCCGGTAACACAAATCAGTTTTCCTAACGGGAAATCAACCGTTATGTTTTTTAAATTGTTCCCTGTACAATTTACCAACGTGATAATGTTTCCGTTCCCACTGCGTCTTTTTTCTGGTACGAGTATCTGTTTTTTTTCGGTTAAATAATCTGCGGTTAGCGAATTGGATGCCAATATTTCATCAAAAGTTCCTTGGACAACAATCTCTCCCCCTCGTTCGCCGGCATAGGGGCCAATATCAACAATAAAATCTGCAGCACGCATCATTCCTTCATCGTGTTCTACTACAATAATCGAATTTTCTGCATCGCGCAGATGTTGCAACGATTTAATCAAGCGTTGGTTATCGCGCTGGTGCAGGCCAATACTCGGTTCATCCAAGATGTATAACACATTCACTAACTGCGAACTAATTTGCGTTGCCAATCGAATACGCTGCGCCTCGCCACCCGACAGCGATTTTGCTGAACGATTTAACGACAAGTATGAAATCCCTACATCAGTTAAAAATTGAAGCCGCATGGTAATTTCGCGCACAATTTCATGCGCAATAATTTGTTGTTTTTCATCAAAATACTGATAACATGATGTCATCCAGAGTGCTAAGTCTGAAATATCCATCATTGCCAACTCGGAAATAGTTTTATCGCCAATTTTAAAACAGAGCGACTCTCTTTTCAGCCGTGCACCTTTACAAACCGGACATTCAATTTCATTCACAAATTGGTTGATCCATTTTTTTAAAGAAGCGTGTGCAGCGTCAAAATCGAAGTGGTTCACATAATTGATAATGCCCTCAAAATTAGCTTTAAGCGGAGAAAGACCTGCAAATTCAGATTTTATATATATCGGTTCATTTGTGCCATATAATATAGTGTCTAAAATTTCATCGCTCAAATTTCCAATTGGGTCGTTCAACGAAAAATTGAATTTTTCTGAAAGGGCATTCAACTGTTTAAACATAGAAGTTGTTTTTGCACTTCCCAGCAATGCTATACCGCCATCGTTAATAGATAGTTTTTTGTCAGGGATAATTTTTTCTAAATCTATCTCGGTAATAAAGCCTAAACCACTGCACTTTTGACACGCCCCGTAAGGAGAGTTGAAAGAGAATGTATTAGGTTCGGGCTCTTGATATGAAATGCCGGATGTAGGACAAATTAGGTGGCGGCTTAAATTTCTCGTTTCGCCGGTGGCATCATCTAATACTGTAACTGTTCCTTTTCCGTGTTGCAAACCTAAGCGTAAACTATTGGTTAAGCGCGCAAGAGAAGAATCTTTTACTTCAAGTTGGTCAATTACAATATCAATATCATGAATTTTGTATCTATCTAATTGAAGGTTAAAATAGACGGGCACTATTTTGCCATCTACACGCGCTTTTGTGAATCCTTTTTTTCTAATATTTTCGAACCACTCTTTGTAATGGCCCTTTCTTCCGCGAATCACGGGCGCAAGGAGTACTATATTTTTTCCTTTGTAATTTTTTGAGATGATATCTAACAGTTCGCGTTCGTGATAGCTTACCATTTTCTCTCCGGTTATATGTGAATATGCGGTGGCACAACGGGCATACAATAATCTCAAAAAATCGTAAACTTCTGTAATAGTTCCTACGGTTGAGCGCGGGTTTTTATTTACTGTTTTTTGCTCAATGGCAATTACCGGATTCAGCCCTGTAATTTTATCCACATCTGGATGTTCCAAATTACCAATAAACTGTCGGGCGTATGCAGAAAAAGTCTCCATATATCGCCGTTGCCCTTCCGAATAAATGGTATCAAAGGCTAAAGAAGATTTTCCGCTGCCGCTAAGTCCTGTAATTACAATGAGTTTTCGTTGCGGCAGGGTAAGTGAAACGTTTTTAAGGTTGTTTTCTCGAGCGCCGGTGATGCAAAGGTGGTCTTCGGAAAATGAAGTGGAGGAGATGTTTTTTACCACAGGTCTTATCTGTATTATTTAATGCAACTCTTCTATTAGTCTAACGCAATTACTCACAAAACGGTTTCCCGGTACAAAGTACTTCTTTCCCGAACATGCTGTTTAAATATTTGGCGCCAAGTATGTAAAAAGCAAGAAGAGAGATTGCTAATTCTGCATAAGCAGCTACTTTACCCCAAAAGCATCCGCATCCGAAAGCGTCTAATGCTAAGCCTAAAAACAAGATGGCTATGAGAACTAAAATGAAAAACATTGCTTTTGACATTTTAACAGCAGAGATAGTAAAAAAAACGGTTAGAATAAAATATCCTACAAAGATAAAACCCAATTGCTTGATGTCGGCAGTTGCGGCTAAGGATTCTCCCAAACAACCTAAATTGATAAGCCAACTCATCCCCATGCCTATCCAAAATAGTCCATACGCGCCAAAAGCAGTGGAACCAAAGAGATTGTTGTGTTTGAAATCGAATACACAGGCTATAAGTTGTGCCGCACCACCAAGAAAAAACACCCAAGGCAGTACTAAACTGTATCCTTCTGTTATTCCGAGTTTTAAAGATGAAGCTACCAGCGTTACAATGGCTAAGCCGAAAAGTCCGAGTGTGGTTGGGTCTGCAACCGTGATTTTGATTTGTTTTGTGTCCATATTTTATAAATGATTAGTGAATGGTGATTAGTGAATAGTTTGATGATTCTTTATTCGTTGTTTTACTACTTCAAAGAGCACAATTCCTGTTGCAACCGAAACATTGAGCGAGTCGATAGTACCTACCATTGGAACTTTGACAGAGTCATTACATTCGCGGAGGTAATCCCACGCAATTCCTTCATATTCATTTCCCATGATGATACACACCGGTGCTGTAAACTTTTTATCGTAGTACATTTTCGGTGCTTTTTCGTACACCCCAACTACTTCAATTCCGGAATCTTTCAAAAATTTTATCACTTCTACCAGATTTGAATGTCGGCAAACGGGCACTTTAAATAATGCACCACAGGAAGTTTTTACCGCATCTTCGTTGAGTTGTGCGCCGCCTTTCAGAGGCAAGATAATAGCATCTACGCCGGCGCACTCTGCCGAGCGAGCAATAGCGCCAATATTGCGCACATCGGTAATTTTATCTAAAATAACGATGAACGGAGTGCGCCCCGCCTCAAAAATAGCAGGTACAATATCAAAGATGCTTTGGTATTCAATTTCTGATAAAAAAGCAATGGCCCCTTGATGGTTCCCTCGTGTAATTCTGTTTAATTTTTCAACTGGAACATACTGAAAGGGTATTTTATGGTGTCGAATTTTGATAAAAAGGTCTTTGAACAAGTCTCCCTGTAGCCCTTTTTGGAGCATAACTTTGTCTATTGTCTTCTCACTTTCAATAGCTTCTAAGATTGGGCGAAAACCATAAATCGTGTTCCCTTGCATAGTTAATAATTTCTGCAAAGAAACACGATTTTTTTTAAATCAACAAACAACTCTGCGTTATAAAAACTTCACTCCTTCACTCCTTCTTCCCCGCTGGCATCAACACCGTACGAATATGTTCGTCGAAATTCATGTATTGTGCTGCTTTTTTAATATCCTCAACGGTAAGCGCATTCACTTTTTCTTTCCACTCTTCAAATGTAGCGATATCTGTTCCTTGGTCATAAAGATTTTTCAACCAAGATGTCCAGTTGTGGTTTTCTTTCATTCCGGTTTCAAAGCTGCGAATCATCTGTTCTTTTGCTTTATTCAAGTCAACTTGCGTGGGGCCGTCATCCATTATTTCTTTTACAGTTCGCCAAATTTCAGCGGTCATTTCTTCTGTTCTTTCGGGCTGGCATCCCAACCAGATGGTCATATCAATTTTTTCAATCGGCACTTTGGTGGGAGTTAGTGAAAAATAAACCCCATAAGTTCCACCCATATTTTCTCGAATATTTTCGGTCATTTTAATATCCATAATATTATTTAGTGCGTTATTTGCCAAATTGTTAGCAGGATTCCATTGATACGGTTTTGAAGTAAAATGCGACATTAAGGTTTTATCGGCCAAGCCAAAGTGTAAGGTTTCATTTACAACCCCTTTAGCTACCGGCGTTTCACGGTTGATAATTTTTTCTTTTTTTCCTGCCGGAATGCCACCTATATATTTTTCTATCAGAGGAATAGATTGCGTAATATCCATATTTCCTACAAAAATAAAGGTAAAGTCGGTAGCATTTGAAAAACGTTCTCCATAAATTTTAAACATCAAATCCAAATTCATTGCTTTCATTGATTTATCGTCTAAAAACACATGGCGTTGGCTGTTAGGATATTGTGTTTTCGCAGAAAAAATTGAAAATTGGTAGTCAGGGTCATTCACGTAGTTTGCAGCACGTTCTTTCCCTTGCGCCAATATTCTATCAAACACTTCTTTGTCTTTTCTTGGGGCTTCAAATATCATATATAGATGTTGCAAGAATGTTTCAAAATCTTTCGGAACACTCATTCCGTTAATAGTTTCTTCGTATTCTCTTACATTTGAGCGAATCCAATAGTTTTTTCCCATCATAAACTTGGCATAATCGGCTGGCGAATAATTCCCGATACCAAAGCTGTTCATATACTCTCTTCCATACACTAAATTCGGCAAGGCATTGCCTTCGTACAACGATGCTCCGCCCGGGCTAAAAGCTAAAAGTCTGATTTCATCATTTCTAAAATCAGTGTTTTTCAGAATTACGGTGGCGCCGTTACTCAAGGTCAATTCCACAAAGTCAAACTTTTCATTATCAATACGTTTTGTTACTTTTCCGGGAGTGGGTGTTTTGGCAAGGAAAGGTTGTGTATTTACATTATCAACGTATGGCTTAGTAGTCATAGAATTAAATTTTTTAATAAGTGCCAATACTTCTTTTTCTGTCGGCACTTTTAATCCTTTTTTTTCAGGCATTTGTAAAACAATTGAAATATTATCTTCCGTGATAAAAGCTTTTGCCATTTCGTTAATTTCTTCTAAAGTAATATCGAAGAGAAACGCTTTAACTATCTCAAAATTAATAGAATCACCTACTACGGGGTTTTTATTTAAAAAACCTCTGGAATATCTGTAAGAATGGTTCACAGAGTTTGTTTTATCAGCTTCTTTGGCTGCTTTTTCTGCATTTGAATAAAACTCAGTTTTGGCACGTTCTAATTCTGTGGATAGAAATCCGTGTTGGTCAATGCGTTTTAATTCAGTAAGTGAAATTTCTAGAGAAGGCAACAATTTACCCTCTTTCGACTCTCCCCAAATTTGAAAAGCATCGTTTCTGCGCGACCAGAAGGGACCGTAATACCCGTATGCGTAATTAAAGGGGCAGGTTTTCTTTTCCGATAATTCATCAAAACGCGCATTCATCATTGCAGAAATCAATCCGTTCACTAAATTTCTGCGATAATCGCCATAAGTTAGCGTTTCCCTTTTGGGTTGCTTGAAAATGATATTAAAATCAGAGCTGGTGGCTTCGGGGTCTGTTAAAATTACTACGATGGGTTCTTTATTATCTAAGATTTTATGGTAAGTTCTATCTAAGGGAGTTGTAGGTTTGTCGTTCATCGTAAAGAAGTCTTTCACTTGTTTTTCCATATCTTTTGCATCAAAATCACCCACAATAATTATAGCCATATTATCGGGGCGGTACCATCTTTTGTAGTAATCGCGCAGCGATTGATACTTAAAGGTTTGCAAACTTTCCAACGTTCCTACAACGTTTCTTACTGCATATTGCGAGCCTTTAAACAGCAGGGGCAGCATTTTTTCAAACATACGCTCGTCGGCACCTTGGTACAGTCTCCATTCTTCAATAATTACGCCGCGTTCTTTGTCAATTTCTTCTTCGGTCAGTAGCATTCCGAACGCCCAGCCGTCAAGTATTTTCAATCCCATGTTGAAAAGTTCTTTGTCATCGGTGGGAAGTACTACGAAATACTGGGTTTGTTCAAAGCTACAGTTGGCGTTGAGGTCTCGTCCAAAAATCACACCCTTTTTTTCTAACTCGCTTACTAAAGTATTTCCGGGAAATTGCTTTGTACCGTTAAAGCCAAGGTGTTCCACAAAGTGTGCAACGCCTAACTGGTCGTCGCGTTCAAGAATTGAGCCGGCATCCACCGACAAGAAAAACACAGCGCGGTTTTCCGGTTTTTGGTTTTCACGTATATAGTACGTAAGTCCGTTATCCAATTGCCCAACTACAATTCTTGGGTCCATAGGAAGTGGCGTTTTTAGATCGGGCTTTTGCGAAAAAGCCGTAAATATTACCACACTAACAAGTAAGGTAAAAAGAAGTTTTAAATGTTTTTGCATGACTAAGAAATTAAAATATTTTGGGTGCAAATATACTGATATTTTGTTAAGCGGCAATCGGGATTACATTCCCCCATCGCATACAATAACTTGCGCGGTAACGTATGCCGACAAGTCTGAAGCTAAAAACAGCGCTGTATTTGCAACATCTTCGGGAGTGCCCCCTCTGCGCAACGAAATAGTTTTAAAATAAGCATCTTTTATCTCTTGCGATAGCCCTTGTGTCATTTCGGTTTCTATAAAACCCGGGGCGATAACATTGCAGCGAATATTACGGCTACCCAGTTCTCTTGCTATAGATTTGCTAAACCCGATAATGGCCGCTTTAGAAGCTGCATAATTCGCTTGCCCCGCATTGCCAGAAATACCTACAACAGAACCAATATTTATAATTGAACCTTTTCTTTGTTTTAGAAAATAGGATTGTATAGCTTTTACGTGATTAAAAACCGACTTAACATTTACATCCATTACCAAGTCCCAGTCGCTCTCCGTCATTCGCATGAGCAATGTGTCTCTTGTTATTCCTGCATTATTCACTAAAATATCTATGGTATTAAATGTATCAAAAGCTTTCTTAACTGCTGTTTCGGTAGCTTGAAAGTCTGCAACATTATAAGCTAAGAACAAAGCTTTAACACCAAATTCTTCGATTTCATTTATCGTTTTGCGCACGGCTTCGTTTTCTTGCAAATCGGTAAAAACAATATTTGCGCCATGCTGTGCAAAGGTAAGTACAATTTGTTTGCCTATTCCGCGGGATCCGCCGGTAATAAAGGCTGTTTTTTCTTGTAGTAATTTCATGTTAATTTAAAAAAATATTCGTTGAACATTAGATTATTAAATATAATTCTCAAACGGCAAATAAACACAAAAATCTTTAAAAATCATTAAGAAATTATGCAAAAAAAAATATTTTTGCCCATTATTATTTTATAGATGAATATTCAAAAAATTGCCAATAAATTTAGAAATTCAAAATGGGCTATCCGTTTTTTAGGGCCTCTTTGGTATCCGGTTAAATACAAACAGTTGAAACAAAACTATAGAGACAATGCCACAGACACACTCTTACATGCAAAGTCGTGTTTAGAGAATGCAGGATTATTTTTTTGGCTCAATTTCGGAACCTTGCTTGGAGCGTACAGAGAAAATGACTTCATTAAACATGATATGGATATAGATATTTCGCTGTTTGCAAAAGATGTAGAAACAGCCAAAGAAGCCTTGCTGCAAGGAGGATTCAAACTATTTAGAGTTTTTGAAACACAAGGAGACCCTACGGGGGCATTGTTATCCTTCATTTATAAAGGGGTAAACTTAGATGTTTATTTTTTTGTTGAAGAAAATAATCTTATCTCTTGCCATTCATTTTATTGGCAAGAAGAAGATGATTATAGGTTTGGAGGTGCAACGGAAGCATCGGTAATGAAATACTTTTTCCCAAATTCGGGGTTTACAACCCTGCTGTTTAAAGAACACTATTTTAATGTCCCTAACGATATTGAAAACTATCTAACTGTTCTCTATGGCCCTAATTTTATGAAGCCGGTTAAAAAATTTGACCACTTACATCAGTGTCGAAACATTACTAAATATTCGAAAATGGATAAGGTAGGTGTTTATACTGCTTTCGAATAGTAAATTATTACTGTTTCTTCTTTCGTACTCTATAAATCTCATAGCCAATTCCACCTAAGATTGTTATAAACAATATGGCTATACATATAAATGAAATAGGCTCTGCCTTTTTAAGTTTGTCGGGATTAAATTCAAAACGGATGTGATGCTCCCCAGCCGACACATTGAGCGCTCTTAACGTATAGTTAACCCTGAAATGTTCAACTTTTTCGCCGTTAATATAAGTTTGCCATCCGTAGGGATAGTATATTTCGGAAAAAACAATGATTCCATTTTGGGTTGA
>Ga0209737_10002335_pt1 | contig 13306 bp, 15 predicted proteins | sample TergutCu122P3_FD_187284 | JGI IMG/M metagenome (GOLD analysis project Ga0209737, IMG submission 187284) | Cubitermes ugandensis P3 segment gut microbial communities from Kakamega Forest, Kenya - Cu122 P3 (SPAdes) (version 2) | ecosystem: Host-associated > Arthropoda: Insects > Digestive system... | reverse complement strand
TATCGGTATGTTTAGTCATTACTTTTACTATTTTTGCCGAAATAATACGTAATATGAGATATTTAGGTGCGCATATCAGCGCTGAAGGTGGGGTAGAAAATGCCCCGATAAATGCCAAAGAGATTAACGCTACGGCTTTTGCTTTTTTCACAAAAAACCAGCGGCGATGGGATTCTTCCCCTTTAACTGCGAAAAATATTGCTCTTTTTAAGGAAAATTGTGCAAAATGTAGTTTTTTGCCCGAACAAATTCTTCCCCACGATGGCTATTTAATCAATTTAGGGCATCCCGACCCGGAATCTTTGGAAAAATCTCGCAATGCTTTTGTTGATGAGATGCAACGCGCCGAACAGTTAGGACTTTCCCTGTTAAATTTCCACCCGGGAAGCCACTTAAATGCTATTTCTGTGGATGAGTGTTTGAGAAGAATATCAGAATCTATTAATATTGCTCTGGATATAACAAAAGGTGTAACTGCGGTTATTGAGAACACGGCGGGGCAGGGTACAAATTTGGGATTCAGTTTTGCACATTTGGCGCAAATTATTGATAAAGTGGAGGATAAAAGCAGGGTTGGCGTTTGTATTGACACTTGCCATACCTATTCTGCCGGTTATGATTTAAAAACTGAAGCAGGTTATCTACAAACCTGGCATGAATTTGACGAAATTGTTGGTGCTAAATACCTAAAAGCCATTCACTTAAACGACACCAAAAAAGAGTTTGGCAGCAGAGTGGACAGACACGAAAATTTAGGGTTGGGTTTTCTGGGTAAAGAGGTATTTATCAGAATGATGCGCGACCCGCGTTTTGAAAACATCCCCATCATTTTAGAAACCCCCGACACAACGAAGTGGGCGGAGGAGATTGAGTGGTTGAGGAGGATTTGAGATTTAAAGATTTAAGATTTAAGAATTAATACATTGAGCCCTTATTTTCAAAAGCACCCTTAGTAGCATTATTTTAAGATTTAAGATTTAAGATTTAAAACATTGAACCCTTATTTTCAAAAGCACCCTTAGTAGCATAGTTCAATAGTTTAATAGTTCAATTCGCTCATCATATTATCCAACTTTTCTATCGTTACCTACTCTATTTTCATTTTTTCGCTTCCAATATATATATCCTGTGAACGCTTGAGCCAATCCAAAAATAAAGTAAGTATTTGACAGCCAATTAAAATCCCAAATTACAAATTGTAAAGTAATCCAAAGCATAAGTACAATTCCGCAAAACATAACAGATAATGCAGCGTAACGGCTTTTTCTATAGATGAGAAAAAGGGAAACAAAGTTTGTTAGCCCATTTACTAAAAGCAACGCTATTCCCGGAAAAATAAAATTCTGAAAGAAAACATCCGAAAATGGAAGTTTTTGAAAACCGGGCAGCAATGATGAAAAACCAAAAAATTCCCCTAATGGGTCTGTGAACATCATAATAGTGCCCCAAAGCGCCCCCACTCCTATGAATAAACTCCAAAAAATTGAGAAAGAACGTATTCTTTTTAACGTAATCTTTTTTATTAGTTCTTTATGTACCATATATAACAGTATCTACATTAATGTTGGGTAATTCAACTTGCAGTTTCACTTTTGCTCTCAATCCAGTAAAAACTCTCAGTAAAGTTTCTACCGTAACGTTACGTGTGTTTTTCTCAAGTCGAGAGATTTGAGCTTTCTGAACGCCTATGAGTTTTCCTAATTCTTCTTGCGTCATCTTACGTTCTTTACGTGAACGCTTGATTGCCGCTCCAATTAAATCCATTTGGAGTTCATATTCAAAAAGGTCACGCTCTGGCGTTCCAATTTTTCCAATAAGTGAGTCCTGAACTTCATCTAATGTGTATGTTTTCATATCTTTTAATTATTTGATTGTTTTTCTTCAAAATATTTTATCCTAATTTGATTAGCTTTCTCAATTTCTCTATCCGGAATTTTACTCTTTTTCTTAACAATTCTATGGGTTGAAATTACCAAAGTTTCTGGGGAAGTTTTGTCCCAAAAAGCAAGTAAACGATATTGTAAGCCTTCATAAAGTGTCCTAAATTCCCAGATTTCGCCAATTAGTTTTTTTAATATCTTAGGGTCATTTTCCACTTGCGCTTTACGAATATTGTAAAGAATTTTTTCATAGTGCTTCTTGTCCAAACTTTTCAAAAAGTCTAAGGCTTCATCTAAAAATTGAACTTCAAAACGCTTTTTCATTTTTTATCAATCAGTGCGGCAAAAATAACAAAAAGTTTCATTATATATCAACAAAAAATGCACTTTCGGCAATATTATTGAAGATTATTTCGTTTTTCGTTTGATTATTTGACCACTCCCTCCATATCCTATGGTAAAATAAATCATATTCTCTTTAAAAAGAGACTTATATTTTGAGTTCTCAATTTGGTAATTAATCTCAAAACTTACTCTAATAGCAGAGAAAGAATTATAATCATAATCAATTTTTAAATCAATGTACAATTCAGAAAATTTGGTCAGTAGTGACTAACTATCTATACACCCTTCGCGATGTTAACAATTACCTGTACAGCTTTCTCCATAGATTCTACGGGAATAAACTCGTATTTTCCGTGGAAGTTATGACCGCCGGTAAAAATGTTAGGGCAAGGCAAGCCTTTGTAGGAAAGGTTTGCGCCGTCTGTTCCTCCGCGAATAGGTTTAACCAATGGCGTAACACCGGCATCAATCATCGCTTGTTTGGCACGCTCAACAATATGAAAAACAGGCTCAACCATTTCGCGCATATTTTTGTACTGTTCCTTAATTTCACATTTTACACGCTCATTTCCATACTTTTCATTCAAAAAAGCAGTAATTTTGTGCATTAATTCCTTTTTTTGCTCAAAAAGTGCCTTATCGTGGTCTCTGATGATGTAATTCAACTTGCTGTTTTCCACGTTTCCCTCCATTTTCGTTAATAAGAAAAAACCCTCATAATGCTCGGTGTATTGCGGGCGTTGAAATTCGGGCAACAACGCATTAAACTCCATAGCAATCAGTTGCGAGTTGACCATTTTATTTTTGGCGTAGCCCGGGTGCACGTTTCTTCCCTGAATGGTAATAGTGGCACCGGCAGCATTGAAATTCTCATATTCCAGTTCGCCAAGCATACTGCCATCAATAGTATAAGCAAAATCGCAGCCAAATTTTGAGGTGTCAAAATGAAGCACCCCCTTTCCAATCTCTTCATCGGGGGTAAATGCCACTTTTAGTTTACCGTGCTTTATTTCAGGATGTTGAATTAAATATTCAAGCGCACACATTATCTCGGCGATGCCGGCTTTATCGTCCGCGCCCAGCAAGGTTTTTCCGTCAGTTGTTAATAGCGTTTGTCCTACATAGTTTTTCAACTCCGGAAAATCAGCCACAGATAAAATAGTGTTGCTTTCTTTATCTAAAACAATATCGTTTCCGGCGTAGTTTTCTACTATTACCGGCGCGGCAATTCCGGGCATATCGGGTGCTGTGTCATAATGGGCAATGAAACCGATTACAGGTAGAGACGTGGCGCGCCGCGTCTCTACAATATTTGCAGGTAATGTGGATGTAACATAGCCGTGTTGGTCTTTTTCTACCTCAATTAAACCCAACTGTTTCAATTCTTCCACCAAAAAGTCTCCAAATACAAGTTGTTCGTTTGTACTGGGATAGGTTTCCGAGGCATCGTTTGAAGTAGTTGGGAATGAGATATATTTAGAAAAACGAGAAATCAATTTATCTTTCATAGATTATTTTAAGGATTCCAATGCTGCTTTGGCTTTTTGAATTTGCTCTGCTTTTGCATTTACTTCCTTTTCTTTATCTTTCAATTTTTTCTCAACACTTGAAAACTCTTTCTGCAATTTATCTCTATCTTTTACAAGAGTACTGTGTTCTTTTTCAAGTTGTTTAATATTTCCGGTTAATTGATCCATTTTTTGAATACGTTCAAAGTCTTTAAGGAAAGGAACAAGATTGGTCAAAAATTCTTTCATTCTTTCTGTTAACTCACTGTCCATATTTTGAGAAACAAAATTATTGTTTCCCTTAGAAACTAACAGATAAACAGTTACGAAGGAATCTTTTTTGGATGCTTTTTTTACCAATGTGTAGATGTCGTAGTTCAGCGTACCAAAATCGGGGTAATTTTGAGAGAGATAGACTCTAAAGTCCTTTGAATTACTCCCTTTTAGTCCGGCGTTTTTTTCTAAGCGTTGAATTAACGCATTTTGGAGAAAGGCAACATCATACCCTGCAATGGCGATGCTCACACCGGGCACTTTTGTTTTGTTGAACTCAACCTGCGTACTTTGAGCGGTTTGCGCATAAGTGGCAAATCCTAGAGTCATTAAAATAAAAAATAAAAACTTTTTCATAACGGTAAAATTTTGATAAATAATAAGATGGAATTGAATATTTAATAAATAAGTTTTGCTATTAATAGTGGTAACAAAAATATATTTTTTTTGAAAGTATGCAACAAAAGGAATTTTTTAACCTATATTAACAAATCCGGTCTTCTTTCTTTTGTTCTTTCCAACTGTTGCTCAAAACGCCAGTCAGAGATATTCTTTTCGTGTCCGGAGAGGAGAATTTCGGGGATTTTATGCCCTTGGTAATCGGCGGGGCGGGTATAAACAGGCGGAGATAGTAGTCCATTTTGGTAAGAATCTGTAAGTGCAGAGGATTCATCGTTGAGTACGCCCGGGATGATTCGCGCAATGGCATCCACTACCGCCATCGCCGCAATTTCTCCTCCCGACAGCACATAATCGCCAATACTAATCTCTTCGGTAACAAAGAGTTCGCGCACACGCTCATCCACCCCTTTGTAATGCCCACACAAAATCATAATATTTTGATACAAAGAAAGTTGGTTTGCTTTCGACTGGTTAAAAGTTTTTCCGTCGGGTGCCATAAAAATAACCGCATCGTACCGCCGTTCCGATTTCAGTTGCTCTATACAACGTGCTATGGGCTCAATCATCATTACCATTCCTGCTCCCCCACCGAAAGGATAATCATCCACCCGCCTGTGTTTATCCAAGGAATAATCACGGATATTGTGGGTATGCAGTTCTATGAGCTTTCTATCAACAGCTTTCTTAATGATTGATTCTGAGAAAACTCCGTCAAACATCTGCGGAAACAACGTTAAAATATCAATACGTAATGCCATAACTATAATTTTTCAATCAACATCAGTCCATCCCGAAGCGGCAAAAGTATATTTTCAACGCGAATATCGTTTTGAACAAACGCATTAAATGCCAAAATAGCCTGGGTATCAATATCTTTTTCCTCCAATTTTTCGATTACCTTTCCATTCCACAACACATTATCCACCAAAATATAACCTCCTTTCTTTACCCAAGGTAAAATCATTTCGTAATATTGTAAGTATTCCGTTTTTTCTCCATCAATAAATACCAAATCCCAGTTTTTTTGCAATAGAGGAATGATATCCAACGCGTTTCCGATGTGTAGATGCAATTTCTCTTTATGTTCAGAAAGGTTGAAATACTTTGTAATTGTTGCCTCCATCTCTTCGTCAATCTCAATGGTATGCAACTCTCCGTTGGGGGTCAATCCTTCTGCCAAACATAGTGCAGAATACCCGGTAAAAGTTCCTATTTCAAGAATCATTTCGGGTTTTAACATTTTGGAAATCAAGGATAAGAATTTCCCCTGCAACTGTCCGGAAATCATTCGCGGATTCAGCACTTTTATATGCGTTTCCCGATTGAGGCGGTAAAGCAGTTCGCACTCTTTTGAAGTATGAAGTTCGCAATAGGATTCTAATTGTTCGTTTATCATTGTAAATATTTTCGCGGCAAAAATACACTAAGATAATTCTACAGAAGTCTTTTACACGCAGATAACGCAGATTTGAAAGATAAACGCAGATTTTATTTGTCTGACCTATAAACAATTATATTCTTATAATAATTTTGCCTCGGATACATCTCTTTTGTGCTGACATTATTAACATATTCCTGTATTTTTGCAGTTGAGATTATTAAAATAAAGAAGAGTGTTGTTTGTAAATTAATTACCCTTAAATAAATCATTATGCAAGAAAAAACTGACACAGCGAGTAATCAAGAGAAGAGTGCAGAGAATATTTATTTACTTGATTCAGAGCCCGTACAGATTCATGAAAGGATAGAACTCCTTGACATTATTCGCGGCTTTGCCCTGTTGGGAATATTAATGGCGAATATGGCTTACTTTAGTACTCCCGCAATCTACTTTGAACTGTTGGGCAAGAAATTGTGGACAGGAATTTGGGACACAACGACAGCATCTTTCATTAACTTCCTGATTCAGGGAAAATTTTACTCCATCTTTTCCTTTCTTTTTGGCTTAGGATTTGCCATATTTTTTGAAAGAGCCAAAGAAAGAACTGCCAAGCCGGTACTTCTATTCTATCGAAGGCTTTTTATTCTACTAATTATTGGACTGGCTCATCTCTTTTTGATATGGCACGGCGACATACTTGTTACTTATGCTATTCTTGGTTTTCTTTTGCCCCTGTTTTTTAACAGAACACCTAAAACACTCATCAAATGGGCTATTTCACTTTTTAGTGTGTATCTAATTTTTTTAGCTTTGATGATGGGCTTAATAGAATTAGGTAAGATTTTTAACGAAGATGCTATTACCGGTGCCCTACAGCCATTTTACAGCAAACTTGAAAACTTGATTGAAAACTCATATCAAGCATACGGTCAGGGAACTTTTTCGGAAATAATGGCACAACGTGCCTCTGACGCCATTTTTGCTATTAACCAAATCTTTGTAGGTATTTTTGTAATATATCCACTCTTTTTGTTTGGACTTTATGCAGGGAAAAAGAAAATTTTTCAAAACATAGAAGCAAATCTGGCTTTAATCAGAAAAATATGGATATGGAGCCTTATTATTGGTCTTGCAATGAGTGTTGTGAAATTTGTGTTCAAAAGTTTGATGGGTGCCGAATTCTATTCCTTCTATACTGTAATTCACTCAGGAGCAGCTATTTTTGGGGATACAGGACTATGCTTTTTTATTATGACTTCAATTATTCTTTTATCTCAAAAAGGAAAGTGGTTGATGAAACTTAAGCCTTTGGCATATATAGGCAGAATGGCGTTAAGCAACTATCTGCTCCAATCAATAGTTTGTACAACCGTTTTTTACAGTTTTGGTTTGGGCTTATACGGCAAAGTAGGTGCTGCTTTGGGATTAGTATTAACAATAGCCATTTTCACTGTTCAAATTTACTTAAGTAAGTATTGGTTCAAATATTTTCGCTTTGGTCCGGTTGAATGGCTATGGCGATGTTTGACTTATGGCAAATTTTTTAAAATAAAATTGCCTTAAAATCAAAATTTTGAGTAAAAAAACAGTGTCATTTATGCGCTGTTTGACCTTGGAATAAACATGTTTTATGAGAACTTTCGGAATAATCGGCAAATCATTACTGCACAGTGCTTCACAGGAATATTTTACCCGAAAATTTACGGAAAACCAAATCTATGATGCTGAATACAAGTTGTTCCCACTTGCTTCTATTGAAGAAGTGAAACCAATATTAAATCATCCTCAAGTATTTGGTTTTAACGTTACGAGCCCCTATAAAACAGAGATAATTCCCTATTTAGATGAATTAGATATGGTTGCAAAAGAAGTGGGTGCAGTGAATTGTGCAGTAAAAGAAAATAGCAAATGGAAGGGATATAATACGGATGTGATAGGGTTTGAAAAAATGTTACTGAAAGCAGAAGAGCAGAAGAGGAGAAGAGGAGAAGAGGAGAAAAGAAGAAAAGGAGAAGATTCTTACGGTCTTACGGTCTTACGCTCTTACGGTCTTGCACTGGTCCTCGGTTCGGGGGGGGCGGCAAAGGCAGTTTGTTATGTCCTAAGAAAGAGAGAGATACCCTATAAAATCGTTTCACGAAAGAAAACGGAAGAGACCATTACTTACGACGAAGTTACAGAATTCATAATTCATAATTCATCATTCATCATTAACACCACACCTTTGGGAATGTTTCCCAACACGGAAGCGTTGCCGCCCATATATTACCAATCTATCGGTTCTCATCACATCCTTATGGATTTGATTTACAACCCCGAAGAAACACTATTTTTAAAAGAGGGTAAAAAAAGGGGTGCCTTTACGATGAACGGGCTCACGATGTTTGAAGCGCAGGCGGAAGCAGCTTTCATTATATCTATGAATCTGCGCTAATCAGTCAAATCTGCGTCATCTGCGTGCAGAAAACAGGCACTTTATATATTTTCACTCACTATTTCTGCAATATCTTTTACAGGGAAATCCGAGCCATGCATAAACGCTTTTTTGCACATCGGGCAGGAGGTAGCAATGAGGTCGGGATTGCTTTTCAACAGGTTTTGCAATGCGGCATCTCTAATTTTCATCTGTTCCTCGCTACTTAAGGCAGTGTTCCCCAAATTAAAGCCGCAACAAAAACTCTTTTCTTTTTCGTTACTTAGGGCAACAAGGTCAACGGCATTTTTCAGCACTTTTCGTGGAGACTTGTAAATTCCACATCCTCTTCCTAACTCGCAGGGGTCGTGGTAGGCAACTTTAAGGTTTTGTTTCTTTAATGTAAGCATCTTATTGTTAATCAACCTCTCAATATACTCTGTATGATGCATTACGGGAATATTGAGTTTATACTCTTTTTTGAATGATTGATAACAAATGGGGCACGAAGTAATTAATAGAATGGCGTTTGATTCCCGAATGTAGGCGGTGTTTTTCCGGCGCAGTTCTTTTGCCTGCTGTTCAAATCCTTGCTGTATCAGCGGGCGTCCGCAGCAGATTGTTTTCTCGGCATCAATATGCCAATATTTCTGACCTACTGCTTTAAAGATGTTTTTCATTGCATTGATAATCCCCGGCGTTAAATGCGACATACAACCGGAATAATAAGCCACCCTTCCAATAGCATTAAACGGCTGAATTGCATCAAGATACTTGTAATTATCCGGGGTGTCTATCTCTTTTTTATAGCGGTTAATTCTTCTGATTCTTGTTAATTCCAATCCCACAGGACAATCAACCACGCATCTGTCGCACATCAAACAATTGTTGGCAACCTCCTCTTTAAGTCGTTTGTGGCGAAGTTCCCGAAGCAGGTAAACCGATTGTACATCAGGAATTTGTAATTCTTTATTAAGCGGGCAGTGGTCGATGCAAATACCGCAACGTGAGCAAGCACTAAGTTCAAATTTTGTAAAGCCGGTGGTAATAGTGTCTTCCCGTAATCCTAATTTTCTGAAATAGATTAACAGAGGTTCGGTAAGAATGTGCATATAGCGTGAAAAAGGCATAGAGACGAAGAAGATGCCCAGTGCTAAGGAGTAAAAAAGCCACCAGGTAGTTTCTAAATACCAAAAAGCATCGTTACTCACTGCCGGAAAAGTGTAATTTATTAATTTTCCAAGATTTTCGGTAAGAAAACCGCCATTATGGTATCTGTTTGCCGTAACACTCTCTGCCAAAAGTCGTAAAGGGAAAATCAGCCAAAGCGATATCATAGTAAATTTATCGACCAGTACCTGTTTGGTTGCTTTTTTCATTCCCACTATTTTCGAATACAGACGTTTCAGCATCGCAAGAAATAATCCCGACAATACAAAGCAGAGCAACAAATCCATCAGGTTGTTGAAAAAGATTTCGCCATTAAAATGGGGGAGTTCTTTGCCGAAATATCTGAAAAAGATAGGCACCCACAGGGGATGACTCCCTTTTATAGCCACACTTGCTTCAATAGCGCCCACCACAATAAGTAAAAACCAACCCAAAGCAATGCTGGTGTGCATATAGCCTAACATCAACTTTTGTTTAAAAACTTTTCTATGAACAAGAACTTCCAGCAACATTTCCCAGATAGCCGGAATAAATTTCCACGAAAAGATATTTTTAAAGAGGATGGCGCGTTGTAAGCGGTCGAATTGGCGAATCCATTTTGTCCATTTAATAAAACAAATCGCAAACAAGAGAAGTACACCTACACAAAACGGGATAACGAAAGGGTTGAAATAGGGATGCATTAATTTATAAGTCGTTTTCTTTTATTATTTTACGAAGGTTAATGATTAAGGCCCTCAGATTAACGCCGCGGGGGCAAACTAAGGTGCATTTTCCGCAAAGCATACAGGATTTTAACAAATCTTCAATGTCGTTATAGATTCCGGCACGAAATGCGGTGTGAATTTTACGAATATTGAAATCTGTGAATTGGGCTGCAGAACAGGTTGCCGTACATGAGCCGCAACGGATGCATCGCCTAAAAGAACCCACAGTTTCTTCCAACTGCTTAACAGGAATTTGCTCAAAATCTAAGCTCAGTGTACGTCCCTGATTGATTTGAAATCCAAAATCTACCATTACGTTATAATTTTTTTTCTAATCCTAAAACTAATTCTCTGAACCAGTCATCTAAGATTCTGGATAATCTTCTTCTATACACCTTTCGGAAAGTATAAGCATCTGCTTTGTAGTTTCTTTCAATTATTTCCGGATGTTGAAGGGGTAATATAGGGGCAGATTTTCGCATCAATTTTCTGATACGGCGTTTTCTCTTCTTGAACCCTACATTCGTTACTAAATTCACATTGGGAGAAATACACAAGCCATTCTTATTCCAAATATGGTAGTTGTATTGGTATTCCCAGTAGTCTAAATTATGTTTTCGTAACGCATTGTAAATTCTGTGGCAAAACATTTTTTCTATAGGATTTTGAACAAATTTGTCGATGACTTTAAACGCATCTTCGGGTTCCCCTTTAATATCCAAGCTAAAACCCTCCCAGGCTCTTTTCCATGTGGCAAATCCCCAAATAAAAGAATAGGCAGTAAAATGGTATGAGTTTTTTAGATATTTTCTTTTTCTTTCCAAATAATTTGCGCCGATATGCATAATTTGGGGAACATCACGATATTTGTCCAACAGTTCTTCGCAATAGTGAAAGAAATCTATGTTAGGAAGTGTATCATCAAATAGTACTATTCCTTCTTCTTCCTGTTCAAACATCCAGGATATGGCTCGGTACACATTTTTAGATTTTCCAATATGTTCGTCGTGAAACAAAAATTTGGTTTCACATTTCCATTCCGGCATAATTACGGAACGCGCTTTTAAGCAGGCTTGGTAGTCAGTGGGTATATCTCTGTTAGCACCGTCTGCGGCTACATAAAGTTTTTCAGGTTTTAGTTTTCGTATGATTTGAAACAGGTTATGAGTTTCCTCCACACGATTGTATAAAATCAATAGAATAGGTGTTTTAAACATAATTTTTAGATTTGAACGGCAAAAATAGAGTTTTTTTTTGTTTGAAAATATTTTCTATTTTCGCTACAACTTTTAGGCGTGCAATCGTAGCAGTAATTCTTACGTCAATAGCCAGTCTACAATATTTACATGTTCAATCCCTTCAATTTCAGAACTTATTATGTCGGTAGAGATAATATATTTCGGGTAATTGTCGTCAATAGCTTTTAATGGTCTGATTTCTCGCTCATCTGCATTTGGATTTGACATTGAACAAGTTACCTGATAATACTCAAACTTATTCAGTAACCAATATCTACCAAATAATATTTTTCTTGTGTTGCAAGTTGCTGTTTTCCCTTAATATCAAAGCGGCATACTTTATAAAAAACATAAGAATCTACCAAATACTCAATATATTTTTCCACGGTATTGTGGTGAATATCTTGACGGTCTTGTTTCATAACTTTTGATAAATTACCCGGTGATACCACACTACCAATTGCACTCATAAGAAATTTTGAAAGATTGTCAAAACTCCTCGTATTTTGAATGTTATACCGTTGTCTAATGTCTTTTTCTACAATAGTGTTATAAACATCTTGAATGTACATATTTTGAATATCTGCACCTTCATTTCGCAACAAAACGCCATGTGGCAATGAGGTTTCGTAAAGATAGTTGTTAAATAATTCGTATTTATTCAATGTTGTATCTTTCTGACTTTCAGAAAATTCAGAAAACGAAAAGGGTAAAATATGAATTGTGATATAGCGACCCGAAGGCAAAGTAGCATGGTCGCCGGATAAAAAATAGGCATTTGAGCCTATTACATACAAGTCAATAAATCGTTCAACATATAGAGCGTCTATCAATCGCTCAAACTCCGAAATTTGCTGTGGCTCGTCAAGAAAAATATAATTCATATTCTCCTTGTCTGTCTTTGCTAAAATCTCTTTGTAAATATCACGCCAAGTGTATTCTTCAGGAAAAATTGGATTATCAAAATTGTACTTTTGAAATCTGCTTGTCGGTACTCCTGAAGCAACAATTTTATGAACAATAATTTCAAACAAAGTAGATTTGCCCGAACGCCTTAATCCAGTAACAACTTTGATAATATGCTTGTCTTTCAACTTTTCTAATTGCTGAATGTAATTTTTCCGACTTATTAGACAATTCATATTTATTTGATATTTAATTATTTGTGTTTTACTTTATCAAAACTTTGTATTTTCAAAAGTTTTGACAAAGAAAATTTTTTTTTACAAAAAGCATAATGGTAAAGATGATTTTGAAGCAAAAGAACTTTAATCGTGCACACTTTATTGCACAATAATTTTTCCGGAACAAACCGAATTATCTTCCAGCACAGCACGATACATAATAACTATGATACCATTGCAAACTATTTTACACGCAGAGCGACAAATGCTTCCGCAGAGTCGTTCAATGCTAAAATCAAAGCCTTTCGCTCACAGTTCAGAGGCGTACGAGACATTCCGTTTTTATCTTCAGACTCGAAAAATCATATGCCTAATTGAATACCTTTCCCACCCGATTTTCCGATTGACCCCAAAAATCGGTGCAGAATTGTCAAAATTTCTATTTGTAATAATCAACAGAATTATCATTCTTTTTCACCCATCTTCAACGCCTCCCTTACCTCCTCCACAGTACCAACACACTCAAAAGGTTTTGTGCGCTCTTTGCCGGTCAGTTGGTTCAAAAAATGCTCCATTTCCGGTTTATGTAACAAATCTTCCCCGAAAATTTGCAAAAGCGTAGTTTTTTCAATAAAAGGCACTAAAATGATGTAGGCAAACAAACATTTGGGACAATTACAGCACCATTTGTTCTCTTTACTTCCCGCATTGCAACTCCTGAAAACCGAGAAATATTGCGGGTAGCCGGCAAACTTCTCGGCAATCTGTAATTCTGAAAATGAACGCAGATAACTGTAATAATGGGCGCAGTTTCCCATATATTGTCGTACATATTGTTGAAAATCTGTTTCAAACTCTAATGATT
>Ga0209737_10002334_pt1 | contig 13307 bp, 8 predicted proteins | sample TergutCu122P3_FD_187284 | JGI IMG/M metagenome (GOLD analysis project Ga0209737, IMG submission 187284) | Cubitermes ugandensis P3 segment gut microbial communities from Kakamega Forest, Kenya - Cu122 P3 (SPAdes) (version 2) | ecosystem: Host-associated > Arthropoda: Insects > Digestive system >... | reverse complement strand
CTTGGCTTTTTGTGAAAAGGCACAGGCGTCCTCCAAGTCAAAAATCACTTCGTCTGCCTCTGAGGCCGCCGCCTTCTCCATCATCTTCATGGAGTGGCCAGGGCAAATCAGCTCAGAGCGTCTTGGTTGGTATGTCATAGTCCTCCAGCAGAGGGGGGGGGTGGAAACAACCCGGCGGCGAGAATGCTCCAAATGGCCCCGAAGGGCAAGGGGGAGGCCTTTTTTCCAAAGACAGCCTACCGGCGATGGGCTTTGCCTGCCTCAGCAAGGCAGCTGAATTTCTTGTATACACGCATACATATGCCTATGTCCCGGACGGCGGAGGCACTAGAGTGTTCCCCATGAATGCTCTTCAAACACATGCCGGGAGAGCGTGGGCGTTGTCTCTTTTGTTGTCGTCTGCCGTGTTGTCGTCTGCTGTGTTGTTGCTTGCATGCGCAGATAAAAAAACCTTTGTTCCGCCCGAAAGCTTTCACAAGGTTTTTTTGTCCACTCCTGAAAAAAACGTCGTGGGGAGCTCTGTTCAGCTTGCCGTCAACGTCGAAGGCTGCGCCCAGGTGCTTCATTCCCAGGTGCTTCAAAGGGACACGCCCATTGCAGACAACCTCCCTTTTGAGAACAATACCGCTCTTGTCAGCCTTCCCTCCCAGGCCTTCGCGCCTTTCTATCCGGAGCTTGGCATAGAAGCACAGCTAAGCCTTAAGGCACGCGTTACATGTGAAAACGGGCTCGTCAGGGATTCGCTTCCCCAAAACGTCTCCTTCTTTCCTGCCAAATCCGCTGACAAACTCGAAGAGCGCCTGGCCTTCATGGAAAGCTTTGTCGCCATCGACGGTGCCCCGCCGCTTCCTGCTGCTTTTTTGGGGTGTGCCCGCCCCCCTGAAAGCATTGGGCCCGCCTTGGAATACTTTGAGGCCACCGGGAAGCTGCTCCAAAAAACCCCGCTGCCTCCGAGCCAAGCTTATTGCAATGCCTATACGCACATTAGCGGCGCTCTTCAGGGCCATCGCTGGGTTTATACGCCGGGCAATGTTGATACGCCGGGCAATGCTTGCAGCCTGTTTGCCTTGCGCGACAACGGCTTTTCCAGAGCGACAGAGCGCCTTGCCCTTGGCGCCCATTTCCTGGTTCCCAACACACAAAAATGCAGCCCGGTTGCCATCCACCCGGGCGGCGATGCTTTTGTCGCCGTCGCGGGCAGTCTTCAGTATGGCATATCTCGCCTTGGCCCCAGGGGAATGAAGGGCCAGTCGGACGCATTCTTCTTGAGGGATAGCTCTACGCCCATCTCTTTTGCGGCTTTCCCGACGCCTCCTGTCGTTGTGGAGAACGGCGAGGTTTTGCTGGTGACTTTATGGACTGTGCCCTATGCCTCCCGCGTGGGCCAAATGGAAATTATCCCCTTCAACATCCGCGGGGATAAGCCTCTTCCTCTTTGTGCTCCGGGGAACAACTGTCCTGCCCTCTCCCTGGGCTTTGGCGGAAACGCTTCTGACTCCACCCCCGTTGCCGTGTTCTCCAAAGATGCAATCCACCTCCATCTGGTCCAGCACAATGACTTCGGCAAATTTTTCCTTGCCACCTATATGCTCCCCCATTTGAACGAGCCCTCTTTCCCTGTGGGGCCTTTTGATAACCCCTTTGTCAAACTCAGCCTCTCCGGGGATGGGCATGTCCTCGTCGCCTCCAACACCGAAGAGACTTATTTCTTCTCTGTGGCCCCCTCCTTGGATGGAAGGCTGCCTCCGCTTGCCAAACCTCTGACGGTTTCAAGAGGCCTTTATGTCACAGAGCATACCCATGGACCGGACGGTACCCTCAGCATTTTTGCCTCACCCTCCTCCCGGGGCAACTTGGGATGGCCTCTGGAAGTCATTGTCGTAGACAAACCCGAGCGGGGGGAGCTGTGGCGCTTCACCCAGCGGGGGGACGGCCAAACCTCTATGAGCGCCATTGGCCTGTCCTTTGACGAGGGCGGCCACATGTGGATGCGCGCAGGAAATACGCTCATTCAGCCTCTGCGCCCAGAAGAGTACCGCAGCGCCAGGACGCCCCCCTAAGGGCTGCGCTTTGAAGGACGGCTCATCGTCCAACAGCTCATCGTCCAGAGGACTCCTCGCATCAGACCGTCAGTCTCCATTCAAAACACCACAAAGTCAGAAGTTGTTTTGAATGTCATGCAGATATCCACCCAATGGCTTGCGGGTGTTTTTTTGCTTTTGTTACGACAAGTCAATTTTACGTAGCTTACAAACTCAAACAGCCCGAACAGTGCATGCAACCCTCCAAGGGCATTTTGCATGCGGCATGGCTTGCTTTTGCAAAGCAAGCAAAGGTAGGTAGGCAAGCCATGCTGCTTTTGATTTCACCCACCGCACACACCTCTGCCGAGTTTTTGGTCCTCCCTGTTTTCTCTGACGCGTTTGCACAAACTTCCAACAACACCTCCCTCAACCCCCTGCCCGCCGCTTTGCAAAAAAGCTTAAGGCCTCTGCTGCTCCAGGAGAAATTTTCGGGCAAGGCCGAGCAAAGCTTCCTTTTGCATATGCCTCAGGGACTTTCTCAGCCGCGCCTTTTGCTGGTGGGCTTAGGTGAAGCCAAGCTTTTTCAAAACGACAAGCTGCGAAACCTTTTGGGGCAGCTTGTTAAAATGGCCCAAAAAGCCAATGCCTCCAAACTCAGCATTGTGTGGCCGGAGGCTTTTTGCTCTGCAGACAAAGTGCAGGCCGCTGCCGAAGGCGCGGTGCTGGGCAGCTATCGTTTTGACAAGTGGAAAACGAAAAAAGAGCCCTCCTCCCTCAAGTCTGTGCAGTTTGTCTGCAAGCTGCCTGCGCCGGCTGTACGCTCATTGCAAGAAGCCATACGTCGGGGGCAATGCATTGCCAAGGCACAAAACTGGAGCAGAGCGCTTACGGATGAGCCAGCACACAGCATGACGCCGGTTGCTCTGGCCCAGGCGGCCAAAACCATGGCCCAAAAACATGGACTCAAAGTGCGTGTGTTTGGCCGCCAGGCGTTGGAGCGTTTGCGCATGGGAATGTTTCTGGCCGTGGCCCAGGGCAGCGCCATGGAGCCTCAACTCATTGAGTTGCGCTATGAGCCCAAATTGGCTTCCCACAAAAAACGCAAACCTCTCTATTGGGTGGGGAAGGCCGTCACCTTTGACTCTGGAGGGCTTTCGCTCAAGTCCTACGGCGCTATGCAGGGCATGCATACGGACATGGCGGGGGCGGCAGCCGTCATGGGGGCCATGCAGGTGGTGGCGAGCTTGCGCCCCCCCTTCCCTGTGGTGGCCTTGCTGGGGGCTTGCGAAAACATGCCCTCCCATACAGCCTTTCGCCCTGGCGACATTCTCACCTCCCGCATGGGGAAAACCGTCGAAGTCTGCAATACGGATGCGGAAGGCCGCCTCATCCTCGGGGACTTGCTGTGCATGGCCGCAGAAAACAAACCCCAGGCCATTGTCAACCTGGCTACGCTGACGGGCGCCTGCATGGTTGCCCTGGGACAATTCATTGCAGGACTTTTTGGCAACAACGAAACACTCGTGGCCCAAATAGAGCGCGCAGCCAAACAGGCCGGAGAGCGCCTGTGGCACCTGCCCTTGTGTGAGCTGCAAAAAGAAAGCCTCAAATCCGACGTCGCTGACTTGAAAAATACCGGAGACAGCTATGGCGGCGCCATCAGCGGCGCCCTCTTCCTGCGCGAGTTTGTCAAAGAAACACCCTGGGCCCACTTGGACATTGCCGGGCCTTCCCGGAGCTTTCATGCCTCCGGGTGGACAACCAAAGGCGCAACGGGCTTTGGGGTGCGCAGCCTCGTTGCGCTTGTTGAGGAAATGGGGGCAGGCCTTCAATAGCGAAACCGGAGGCTTCAGCCGCCAGAAAACAAAAAGACCCTTTAAGGAATAACCTTCAGCGTGTGTCCTTCTGAATAGGCCACAAACTCCGGGGCATACATGGACTGCACCACGGCCGGGCCCAAGCGGAATGTGCCGGCCATGCTGGCTACCAGGCGGTAGCTGAAACGAAACTCCCCTGAGGGCAAACTCTCGAAAAAATAATTCTGGGCCGAGTCCCTCACCTCTTCGTAGCAGGCATAGCCCTTCTCCCACTTCCAGCCGGAAAGCACACTCCGGGGCTCAAACCCCGCTGCTCTTGCGTCCCTCAAGTGGATGTACTCCGCTGGGGCCCTCGCTTTGAGCGTCAGCTGCACTTCTACCTCTTCTCCTAGGCGCAGGGCTTCCCCCTCCTTCAGCGCAATGAGTTTGAAGCCGCTCCCCGTCGGTACACGTTTGAAGTAGGCGCGGGAGAGGGCAAACAAGTCCCCGTCCCCTTTCTCGGGCAAGCGGGTGGTGGAAAAATGCCAGGTGGCAGAGGCAAAGTTGAAGCCGTCGGTTTTCTGGGCAACGCGAATGCGCCCCATGGTTTGGGGCACAAGGGCCTTGCCCTCAAACACCCATTGCTGCTTGCCGGTTTCGAGGTTGGAAGGCTCAAAGAGGAATTCTCTTTTCTGGGTGCCGACACTCACTTCAAGTCGCTCTGTCTTTCCCATCCGGTTTTGTAACCTCATATGGTCCACCAGCGCATAAAGCACCTCGGCGGTGGTGCGTGTGGAGCGCCAATGGGAGAGTTTCTTTTGCAAAAAGAGCCATTGCACCAGGCCTTCGGCGCGTACGTCTTTGGGAGAAATTCTCGTCAGGGCATGCAAGCTGAGGGCGTGGTTTTCAGTGGTGTCGTTTTGCCAAACCCAGGACATGCTTTCCGGGGCCCAAAAGCGCCCTTCGTTTTCTGTCTCGCGCGAAAGCTGCATCCAGTCTTCAAGCCATGCTTTGGCGCGCTGGTTTTCTTTCATATGGTGCAAAGTCAGCGCCGTCAAAATGCGCAGCCTCGGCGCAAGCGTTTTTTGGTGGGGTTCCACATAGGCGAGGAGCTCCTTCTTTCTGGCGTGGCTAAGGCCTGTGAGGGAGGCATCAAACAGAGAGGCGGCATAGTTTGTCAAAACCACCTCCTCCAGGCAGCCTCCCTTCTTCATGCACTCTTTGAGCTCTCCTTCCAGCCTCCGCTGGAGAAAGCCCCAGGCCGCCTTCACCATCTCCTGGGGAATGGGCAGAGAAAACTCCTTGGCGCGGGCAAAGCCAATGGCCATATAGCTGGTCATATATACCGAGGAGCGCCCTCCTTCAAACCAGGGGAAGCCGCCATCTGCGTTTTGCGCACGCTTTAACTTCGCCAATGCAAGGCCGGTTTGTTTCTGAGCGACACCCGGCTCCAACAGGTGGACGGCCTCCATCCACGCGGGCGTTTCTTGGCCTTTTGCGCGCCCTAAAAAAGGCGTCTCCTCCAAAGCCAGCTTGCGGTTTAAGTCTTCCCCGTCAAACCGCGCCAGGGGCGTTGTGCGTTTTTTGGCCAACTGCGCAGCCAGTTTGGAAAGCTCCGGGCTTTGGCCAAACACCGAGGCCACCATTCCCGCGGAGAAAAAGCGGTTGAAGGTTTGCTCGGTGCACGCATAGGGGTAGGTGGCCAAATAGGGCAAAGCCTCCAGCACCCCTGTCAACAGCTGGCCATCCACACTCACAACAAGGCGCTCCTCCACCCGGCTTTTGTCTTCTGTCTTCGCCATCTCCTCAAATACCAAATGCTTCTCCTGCTTCCCCTTCAGGGCGACAAAACGCGACTGGGCCATATGCATGCGCGAGGGCAAAATGGGCAAAAGCCGCTGCTCCCCATCTGAAAAGGCCTTCGTTTGGGCTGTTGCCTTCACCGCTACCATCCCCAGCGCCATGGGCACTTTCAAAGCAAACTCCCGTTTCACCATGCCTTGTGCCGGCACCTGAAAAGCCCGCTTCGGCTTTTGCAGGCCAAAACGCTCGCTCAACGAGGCCTGGGTTTCTGGCTCAAACAATTCCAACACCAGCTCGCCGGACATGGCTTTGTCGCTCATGTTGTTTACCACCACCGCTAAGGTGGCTTCATCGCCCTCTCGCAAAAACCGCGGCAAATAGGGGCGTACCATTAACTCCTTGGCCGTCTGCGTCTGCCTCGTCAGCACCGGGCTTGCCTGCCCCAGCTTGTTGTGCGCGCTGGCCATGACATTCCATGAGGTGAGGGCGTCGGGGACTTCAAAATGCATAACAACGCGCCCCTGCGCATCTGTCGTCAAAGAAGGCAGAAAGAAAGCTGTCTGTGCAAAGTTTTGACGCAGCTGCTCCGGCTCCGCAGCCACCGCTTCAACCGCAGGCGCTGCCATAATGCTTCCTCCACCTCCGGAGCCTATGCCTGAAACCCCCAGCCCCGAGGAAGCAGAGCGAAGCTGCATGGCCACCTGTCGACTTCGGGCGGCGATGCCCACATGGGACTGATGGATGGAATTGCTTTCTACGAAATAGGGCCTCCCATGCTGCTGATACAGTGCCCAGACGGAAGGCAGGACGTGCCTGCGCAAAGCATCCAGGGAACGGTCATACATGAGGCCCAGCACTTCCGCCTCGTCTTTGCCCACGGGCTTTCCTTTGTGGGTGACGGAGAGGACAAAGCGCTCTTTCTCTCCGGGGCGCAGCTTGTCGCGGAAACTCGAAAACGACAGCGCAAGCTCCTTGTTGTCCCAGGGGACTGTCACATTCCAGGAATGGTTGTGGACTTCAAAGTCCCGAATGCTCCATACGCGAAGGCTTAGGCCTCCTCTGTCCTCCTCGCGAATGCGCCATTTGAATTCTTCAATGCGGTCCCCCGCCCAAACCCACTGGGCCAAAATGCGCGTCTCCTTCCTGAAAAGCTCCACATAAAAAGCCTGCTTCTCGTGCTTGGAGCCCAAAAACAATTTCAACGCTTCGCCCACCTTCACCTCTTCTTTTTCAAGCTGCGCCCAGGCCACAAAAGGCTGCCCCAAATGCGCATCCACCACCAACAGCTCCTGCTCCGCCTGGCATGGGTTTCCAAAAGCGTCCCTCGTTTCAAACACCACGCGAAAAGCCCCCCTCGGGAGAGGCCCTGGCTTCACTGTCCCCTTCCCTTGCGCGTCCAGTACAACCTCTCCTTGCTTTTTGAGCTCGCCTTCTCCCCAGGTACGCAACTGTGTTTGCCAGCTAAAAGCGGGCGGGGGGTTTGAGGAGAAGGGCATTACAGCCAAGCCTTCTGCCCTGTCGCGCTTGCGTTGAGCGTCCAATGCATACAGCTTCCAGGTGCCTTGGCCTTTCTGTCCAAGGCCGCTCAAATCCTGGTTGAGCACCGGCAAGTCAATGGCCTTGCCCGCCGCAAAAAAGGGCGCGCCCTCCACTTGAAATACGGGGTTGAGCGCGCGCATGCCCAAATGAAAGCTGTAGCTGACAGGCTGTGTCTCTCCGCCTTCGTCGCGTACGTCGCCGGTGACGCGGTAGAGGTAGGCCACATCCCCCTGGAGGGAGGGGTCTGCCTTGGCAACAAAATTCACCTCAAAACGGCCGTCTGCACCCACCGCACTTTCACCCTGGGCAATGGTTTGGGGGGCCGGTGCGGGCAACCACCACCCACTTAGCCAGCGGGGGACTCTTTCTGCCTTCCACTTCACCTTTCCCTGGGGGAGGGCCTGCCCGAAATAGTATGTCGCCTCCCCCTTCAGCCTCACGGGGGCATTTAACTTCATCGCCTCCTGCTTCTCCAAAAACCGCGCCTCAAAGGTTGGAGGCTTGTACTCCTCCACAGACAGCGAGGCGCCGCCTATGTTCTCTCCCCTTGCGTTGCTTATCGCCAACCACCCACTCCCTAGCACGCCCCCTTCGGGAATTTTGAATTCTCCGGAAATGCTGCCAAAGGCATTGCTCACCCTCTCCTGCGTTGCTACCTCCTGGTAGTTTGCGTCTTTGAGGGACACCTTCAGCTTTTCATTGGCCACCGGGACAAAAGCAAAACCCTGGGGACGCATCAAAACCGCTTTATAAAAAAGAGGCTGGCCTGGGCGATAGAGGGCTCTGTCCAAAGAGGTTACCGCCCTGTCTCCCGCAGGGTGCTCTCCGTAAGGGTGGTGATATGTCCGCAGCGTTGTAACAGCCACGTCCTCCCCCAAAGAGGCCCAGAGGACAGCCTCACCCGCCCCATGCAAGGCCATCTTCCCTTCAGAGTCTGTCTTCCCCGAATGCTGAAGCTGCGGGGGGGTGTTCAAACTCCTTCGGCTTTCTGCGCGAATGTTCACCCCTGCCTCCGGCCTCCCTGTAACGGCATGGCTTACCAGAGCTTCCAGCGCGCCTCCTGTTTCTCGCACAACAAGCGCAAGCTCTGTTTGCAGCAACAACATCTGCTGCACATGCCCTGCATCCGCCACAAACCTCTCATGGGTGGAAACCAACAACCAATAGGCGCCCTTGCCAGGCAACGGAGGAACCACGTCCAGCTCCTGAGTTTTGAAGTCCCCCCGCGGCACATCCATGGACCATGTCTTCAGCAAACTTATCCACTGCTTCTTCGCAAACAAAGCTGTCTTGTCGGCGTCCTCTTCCTCTTCCCATGTAAAACGATGGTCCCCAGTGTGGGCGAGGACATTGGGCAAGTCATTCACTTTATAGGCGCGAAAATGCAACTTCGGCACATTGCGCAAGCGGACTTTCAACACCGACTTTCCAGGCGCATTGTGCAAACGCGCATCCACAGACAGCTCTGGCTCCAGGAGGCTTTTGAGTTCCTCCCGACATTGCGCAGTTCCAGGCCCAGGCAAGGCTGCCTTGAGGCATTCTTGCAACAACGCATGGCTTTTGATGGGCTCGTCTGTTTGCAAAAACCATCGCGCCAGCTGCACTTGTGCATGGGCCCCTTCAGGTTTTCCTTTCACCCAAGGAAGCTGTGTCTCCAGCGCCTCACAACGTTTTTTCAAGTCCACCGAATGTAAACTCAGCAAGTGGAAGCGAAACGTCTCTGCCGCCTCTTCTGCTCTCCTGTTGTGCCTGTGCCACTCTTTGAGCTCTTCATACACCCAGGCGGAGCGCATCAACGAATGCACCTTTGTGTCTGTGGGGTTTCCCTTCGTCCTCAGAAAAGCCAAGTCTTCCTGGTTGAGCTCCCAGCTTTCGTTTTGCTCTTGTGCACTCCAGTTGCTTGGGTCCTTCAAAAAATCCGCCCACAGCAGCGAAAGCTCCCCTCTGAGGCTTTTGTCCTTCGCCGAAAGCTTTCTGAAAAACGGCTGCCCCCATAAGTCTCTGAGTGCCTCAAAGGCTTTGAGCTTTTCCACCTCCGTGGACTCAAGCTGGGTGCGCCGCTGCCAAACATTTCCTAAGGTGGCATTTTGCACGTGGACTATCTGCTCCCTGCTCCAAAAACGAATGGGCTGCGCTTCCCAGCCTTCCATGGCCTGGCGTTGGTTGAGCTCCCAACCCAACATGGCCCTATAGGCCGACAGGGCCTTGAAGTAGCCAATGGAAGTCAATGCCCAAGGAACGTCTTCCTTCGGCCATGACTCCTGCAAAAACCAGTGGACGGCTTCTTCAAATTGTCTGCGGGACTGCAAAAACGCAGCCCCCTTCTGAAAAGCCAGTGCCCACGCCATGGAGTCATTCTTCTTTTTCGCCGCCTGCATTTCGGCTTGGATGGCCCTTAGCGGAGCCTCCGTCTCTTTGCCTGCGGTTTCTTTGCTTGGGCCACTCATTTGAATTAACACACTCAACAGCAAGGGAATCATTCACACGCCTCCATAAACTTCTGACAGAGCTGTTTCTTCTCCAGGCCCACCACATAGACTTCGGAGCTTGCGCTTCGCGTGGCTTTGGGGCGAAGCATTTTGACTTTTGAAAACGCTCCCAAAACAGCCTTGCGGAATTCTTCAAAACCACGGCCCATAAACAGCTTGGCGACAAAGTGCCCACCGGGGAGCAGGCAGCGACACGCCAACGCCAAAGCGCGCTCAGCCAAGGCCAGGGAGCGCGCCTCGTCCGTCACCTTAATGCCCGTCGTCTTGGGTGCCATGTCTGAAATGACGCAGTGAAAGGAGAAACCCAAACCGTCGAGGAAAGCTTCCATTTGGGTGCTGTGTACGTCCATGACGAGGGTGGAAACCTGAGGAAGGGGCAAAGGGCGAATGGGGACAATGTCCAGGCCAATGACTTTGCCGGAGGGGCCCACCGCCTTGGCCAGCACTTGCAAAAAACCTCCGGGGGCCGCCCCCAAGTCCAACACCCTTTGGCCCGCTTTGAGGAGGGAGAATACCGCTGCCATCTCCTCCATTTTGAAAGCGGAGCGCGCGCGCAAACCCTCTTTTTGGGCTTTGCGAAAAAACGGGTCTCTATGTTGGTAGGTGCGTTTGGACACAGGCCCTGTTAGTATACCCCGTTTGCTATGGCTGGATGTGGAAACTGTGGAAGCATGTTAGACTTTGTCGCAAGCCGCGTGGGGAGACAGACGGAATGTCCCCAGTGCGGATGCGAGTTGCGCGCCTGCATTCACTGCAGGCACCATGACGAAAGCGTCGCCAAAGCCTGCAAGGAGCCTTTTGCAGACGTCCCTGCTGACAAGGAAGGCGCAAACTTCTGCGAGTACTTTCAGCTGGGCGAGGGGCGAAAACGCGACGCCACTTCCAAGGAGGCGCTGCTGGGGCTTGCGGAAAGCCTTTTTAAGAAAGGGGCTGGCTAAACCCGTTGCTTCCTTCCGTTGCCCCTGCGGAAGCGGGGGCGACGGGAAAAGAGCTCTCGCTTGCACTTCTGGGCCCCCTCTTCTAAGGTTTCTTGGGAGGAATTTATGAAAAAGACAAGAATCTATTTGGACACCTCCGTCATCAGCCACCTGGACGCCCCGGAGACTCCGGAGAAGATGGAGGACACCCTACGGCTATGGGAGAAAATGAAGGCAGGCGCCTATGAAGTGGTGCTGTCCGAGGTTGTTTTTGATGAGCTGGCGGGCTGTGCTGAACCAAAGCTTAGTTATTTATTCACCTTTCTTGATGAGATTGATTATGAGCGGGTAGAGTCAAACAGCGATACGGTTTCGCTGGCAAGCAAGTTTGTGGATTTTGGAGTCCTGCGACAAAAGAGCTTTGATGATTGTCGTCATATTGCTGCTGCACTTCTGTCCGAGTGCGATATAATTGTCTCCTGGAATTTCAAACACATTGTGAATGCCAGGACAATAAAAGGAGCGAGGGATATTGCGGCACAGGGGGGTTATAAGGACATAATGATTTTCTCGCCGACCATGCTTGTGGAGGAACCCGACAATGACTGACATACCCAAGCCCGAAATCAGCCCGGCATTTACACTTGAAGACATCCGCAAAATCCGCAACTGGAACTACGAGAGACGCAAGGGGATGACTCCTCAAGAGATTTGTGAGGACACACGAAGAGGCGCTGAGCGCTTCTTTGCCTTGCGGAAGCCGACAGACCCTACCATCTCTGCAGAGGTTCAACGACGACTTGAGGCCGTCCGCAAAAAATACAAAAAAGCAGGCTGACGAAGCGAGCGCATGACCGACATACCCGTGCCCGAAACCAGCCCGGCCTTCCGTCGCCCCTGCGGAAGCAGGGGCGACGGGAAGTTGCCCAGGGGGCGACGGAAAAAGAAAACTAGGAGGTACCCAAGCCATTGGGGGGAGACTTCGGCTCAATGCGCACAGTGACAATGCGCGAGCCATCCATTTTCACCACCAAAATTCGAATGCCGTCCATGCTCCATGCATCCCCAACGACGGGGACTCTCCCCAGCTGAATCATCAAATAGCCGCCAATGGTTGTTACCTCCGAGGTGTCCATCTCAAATGCCACCCCCAGGGTTTCTTCCAAGTCGTCCAGCTGGGCTGTCCCCGGCAACTCCAGGTGCCCCCCGGGGAGTACCCGCACGGGCTCTTGCCTCCTTCCTAAGGAGGCTACGTTGCCCACCAGCTCGGAAACCACATCCCCCAATGTCACCAGGCCGGAGGTGCCCCCGTGCTCGTTTACCACCACCGCAAAATGCTTCTTCCTGCGCCGAAACTCGGACAGCAATTGCTCCAAGGTAATGTTTTCTGGCACAAACAATACGGGCCGCTGCACCTGGGCCAGGTTTCGCAGCTGCCCCTCTGCACGCAGGCTGAAAAGCTCCCTCGCGTTGACAACGCCTTCTACCTCGTCCAAATTGCCGCGGATGACAGGCAGCCACGCATGCCCCGAGTTGCGGGCAATGGCTACATTCTCTTCAAGGCTGTTTTCTAAGTCCAAACACAGCATCTCCCGCCGGGGTACAAACACGTGGCGGGCCGTCTTCTCCATCATCGACAGGGCCCTCTCCAGCAGCTCTGCCCTCTCTTGCTCAATAACGCCGGAGGCCGCCGAGCGCGCAAATACCAGCTTCAGCTCATCCGCACTCAAAGCGTCGCCCGCCAAACCCTCCTGGCTCTCAAGCTTCAAAAACTGAAGCACCCAGCGCGTCCCTGCATTCAGCACGGCAATGACGGGATAGAAAACAAAAGCAAACAACTTCATCGGCCATGCCAAAAGCAATGTCGTTGACTCTGCCCTCGCAATGGCCGCCGTTTTGGGCACCTGCTCCCCCAGCACAATGTGCAAAAACGTCATCAGCGCAAAGGCCGCCACAATGCTCATGGTGCGCGAAACCACTTGCATGCTTTCCGTGTCCGGCAAAAGGCGCTCAAGCAGAGGCCCAAACAGCTGCGCAAAGGCCGGCTCCCCTATCCACCCCAGGGCCAGGGAGGCCAGCGTAATCCCCACCTGGCAGGCCGAAAGCCAGCTGTCCAGGTTTTTGCGCATGGACAGGGCCAGCGCAGCGCCTGCGCGCCCTTGGCTTACCAAAGCCTCCAGCTGGGTTGTCCTCACCTTCACCAGCGCAAACTCTATGGCGACGAAAAAAGCATTGAGGGCCAAAAGCACCGCTGCCAAAATTAACGAGCCAAATTGCATAGCGCTTCCCGAAGGGAAGCTCCCTCCTCTCTCATGAGGGCTACAGACGTTAATACGGTTTCTTTGCCTAGGGCAACCGCAAGGGTTGCCCCTACAACCCCTGCACGGCGTGGGTGACGGGCTGTAGGGGCGGCCATGTCGAGCCCGCCCACCTCCTTCAAAACACCAGCGAAACTGCGAGACATTCCCAGCGCCCGCCCACGTCCATTCAAAACACCGGCGAAACTGCGCGTTGGGACCTGCCGCCCGGACAGCGTGCATTCCATGAACAACGTTTATAAAAACAATGTGGCCCGGCACGGGCGGCAGATTGCCGCCCCTACATTTCCTGCACGGCGTGGGTGACGGGTTGTAGGGGCAGGCCCCGCGCCTGCCCAAATGCAGGGGGGGAAGCCCGACTTATCTCTTCAATTGTCGCGCACGCGTGCGTCGGCGTTTTAACACGGCTTTCTTCGTTTGA
>Ga0209737_10002333_pt1 | contig 13307 bp, 11 predicted proteins | sample TergutCu122P3_FD_187284 | JGI IMG/M metagenome (GOLD analysis project Ga0209737, IMG submission 187284) | Cubitermes ugandensis P3 segment gut microbial communities from Kakamega Forest, Kenya - Cu122 P3 (SPAdes) (version 2) | ecosystem: Host-associated > Arthropoda: Insects > Digestive system... | reverse complement strand
CGTTTATAAAGCCGGCGTTGTCTTTTTTAACGGCTTTACATAGTTCCACCGTGTTGTCTACGGCGGCATATTTTGCCACATCCATATACTTTAGCTGATAAAAACCGATTTTTAAAATTGTTTTTAAAACTTTTTTAGGCGAAACATCGCATAACTTTTCAATTATGTAATCAAATTCAAAACTCTTGTCTATAACACCGTAGCACAGAGCGGTTATAAAATCGGCGTCGGTTTTATCGTTTTTAAGTTCCGCGTTTAATTCGTTTTCTAAAAACGCGCCGCTTCTTAAAACCTTATCGCAAATATTAAAAACACGCAATAATGTCATAGCAGTTTTAAACCCGCCTCAATTTTATGGCCTTTTAAAAATTCTTCCGCGTCCATTTTATTGCCGCCCTGTATTTGCAGAGTTTTAATTTTTAACGTTCCTTTTCCGCAGGCAATTATTAAACCGTATTTAGAATCAGAAGTAATTACAACGCCGTAATCCTCGTTTTCGGTTTCGCTGTCTAAAACTTCGGCGTCGAATATTTTTAAGGTTTTTCCCGCTAAATCGGCGTACGCCGTCGGCCAGACATAAACGCCTTTTATTAAGTTGTAAATATCTTTCGCGCTTTTTGAAAAATCGATTTTGCCATCGGCTTTTTTGAGCATAGGAAAATACGAGGCCGCTTTTTCGTCCTGCGGCGTTACTTTAAAGTTTTTATCGGTTATCAACTCTAACGCTTCCTCTATTGCATCCGCGCCGATACAGCTAAGCCTTTGCGTTAATTGTTCGGCGTTTTCGCCTTCTTGTATTTTTGTTGTTTTTGTCAAAATAATATCGCCCGAGTCTATCCCAAGAGCTGTCTGCATAATTGTAACGCCTGTTTCCGTTTCGCCGTTAATTAAAGCCCACTGAATGGGAGCGGCTCCCCTGTATTTTGGCAAAATTGAAGCGTGGATGTTTAAAACTCCTAATTTTGGTATGTCTAAAATTTCTTGGTTTAAAATTTGACCGTACGCGCAAGTTACAAAAATGTCGGCGTCAAAAATTTTTAAGGTATGTATGTGCTGTTTGATTTTTTCAAACTGAAAAAACGGCAAATTATTCTTTTCCGCAAAACGTTTTACAGGTGTAGAAATTAAATTGCCTTTTCTATCCTTAACTCTATCAGGCTGAGTTATAACCGCAACAACTTTGTGCGGACCTTTTAAAATTTTTTCTAACGCGGGAACGGCAAATTCCGGCGTGCCTAAGAATACTACTTTCATATTTTCCCTTTGTGAACGATTATGCATCGCCGGATTCGGGTTACGCTCGATTCGTCGATTCGGTCATGTAGGTGAACTACACTCCCTTCATCGACTTATCGACTGTTACCCGACTGCGGCGCGCCTAATCGTTCACTTCAATTCCTCTTTTATGCTTATATCAGTTATAAGAATACCGTCCAAATGGTCAATTTCGTGGCTGACTATTCTTGCTTCAAATTCTTTTAGTTTTAATGTTTTTTCGACAGCATTCCTGTCAAGATACTTAACGGTAATTTTTTCCGGCCGACAAATTAAATACTGTCTGCCCTTAACGGACAAGCAGCCCTCTTTGTCATTAAGTTCACCCTCTTTTTTAACAATTTTCGGGTTGACCATTTCCACAATTTTGCCGTCAAGTTCGCAAATTATTACTCTTTTTAAAATGCCCACTTGCGGCGCTGCAAGCCCTACGCCGTCCTCTATCGCAAGCGTATCTTTTAAATCGTCCAACAATTCAAAAAGCTTTTTGTCAAAAACTTCAACGGGTTTGGAAATTTTATGCAAAAACTCCGAATCGGTTTCTATTATAACTATTTCTCGTTTAGCCATTTATCTCTCCATTCTGAGGAAACATGCATCGTCGGATTCGGGCTACGCTCGACCCGCAAACCCGGTCATGTATTATAAATACATTCTATTCGTCTGCTCATCGACTGTTGCAAGGGCTGCGGTGCGCCTTCCATCAGAATATTTTTACTATCATATTAATATAATTTATAACTTTCTAATGTAATTTTTTATGATAAATTCTGGGGATTAACCTCGACATAACTTAAAGTATTTAAAAACTTTTGTCCGTTTACCGCATCGTAAATTTTACTTACTATTTCGTCAAAATTTTTTATGTCAAGGCGCATCAAAATTTGATAGCGGAATTTTTTGCCTATGTATTTAACCGGCGATTTCATTTTGTTTAAAAATATAAAATCTTCTCTATAGTTTTTGGAAATTTCCAAAATGCCGGAATATACGCGCTTACAACTCTCTATTACTGCTTCCTCATTTAATCCCACAAACATAACGCGCACAAAATTGGCAAACGGCGGATATTTTGCGGTCTCCCGCAGAGCAATTTCGTATTCAAAAAACTTTTTATAGTCGTAATTTTTAATTAAGTTATATAAATAAGCGCTTGGCGTAAATGTCTGAAGAACAACTTCGCCGTTTGTGTCCGCCCTGCCGCAGCGGCCGGCCGCCTGAGTAATTAAAGAAAATGTCCGCTCGGAACTCTTGTAATCGGAAAAATATAAATTCATATCCGCATCAATTATTCCTACAAGGCTGACATTTTTAAAATCGTGCCCCTTTGCTATCATTTGAGTACCTACTAAAATATCAGCCTTTTGATTTAAAAAATCTTCGGTAATTTTAAAGTGGCTTTCTTTTTGCGCGGTCGTATCGTTGTCCATACGCAAAACTCTTACGTTCGGAAATTGTTTTTTCAGCTCGCCGACCACCTTTTGGGTGCCGATTCCGCCGAACCGAAAACGGCTACCTTTACATGCGGGACAAAGGTCTAAAGCATTATACTTTAAACCGCAGAAGTGACATTTTAAAACGTTTTCCTCGCTGTGGAACACTAAAGACGCGTCGCAGTCGCGGCACTTTGCGACATATCCGCACTCTTGGCAAATAACTGTCGGGCAATAGCCCCGTCTGTTTATAAAAAGCATAGCCTGCTGTTTTAGTTTTAGGCACTGTTCTAACTTTTCAACTAAGTAAGAAGAAAAAATGCCGTTGTTGCCGCTCTTTACTTCCTTGCGCATATCCACTATCTGAATTTTTGGCATATCTTTGCCGTTAACACGCTCGGGCATTTGCAAAAGCCTGTATTCGCCCGTTTTGGTTTTATTAAAGCTTTCGACATCGGGCGTCGCGCTTGCTAAAATTAAAGCCGCGTTATTATATTTTTGCCTAAAACTTGCTATCTCTTTTGTTTTATAGCGCGGATTAGTTTCGCTGTTATAGCTGGAGTCGTGTTCTTCGTCAATTATTATAACGCCCAAATTCTCAAGCGGAGCAAATATCGCGGACCTTGCGCCTATTACAACTTTTGCCTTTTTTTGCCGAATTTTCTGCCATTCGTCAAAGCGCTCGCCGTAACTTAAGCCGCTGTGTAAAATAGCAACATCCGAAAACTCGGCTTTAAAGCGTTTTAATACCTGAGGCGTTAACGCGATTTCCGGAACAAGCATTAAAGCGGTTTTATTATCCGCAAGCGCGTTTTTAATGCATTCAATGTAAACTTCGGTTTTGCCGCTGCCGGTTACCCCGAACAGTAAAAACGTTTCGCCCTGATTATTTTTTATATTTTCTATAACACTTTTTTGGGTATCGGTTAAATTTATATCGGCGGTTTTTGCGGACAAATCTTTATACGGCGTGCGTTCCGATTTTTGTTCCGCTAAAACAACAAAATTCTTTTTAACTAAAGCGTTTAAGCCTGTAAATTTTTGATTCAGTACGCTTACTTTTTCGAATTGGTTAACTTTAAGATATTCTATAATTTGTCTTTGTGAAATCGCCGATTTTTTTAAACTATCTAAAATTTTTGAAATTTCTATATCTTTATTTATAGACGCTATTTTAATTTGCTTTTGTGCAACTTTGTTATTGCGCATTTGGCTCGGAAGCATTTGACGCAAAGAGGAGATTCTTAGCAGCCTGTACTTTTGCTGCATAAAATCTACAAGTTTTAACATCTCGGGCGTTATCGGCGGAATTTGGTCTAACACTTTAATGATGTTTTTTAAATTCCCCGCATAGTCGGAAAGTTCCTCTATGCTTAAAACGTACCCTTCAATTTGTCTGTTATTAAAAGGCACAAGCACTCTTGAGCCTGCGCGCAAATCTAAATTTCCTATTTGGTAATCGAAAACTCTGTCGACATTGGAATTTAAAACGTCTACTATAACCTTTGCAATCACAATTTTAAAACCTTATCTAAAATTACGTTGGCTAAATCCGACTTTAACATTTTATCTAAGTTTTCAACATTGTCTTTTGTAACTATAGAGACAATGTTTGTGTCCGTGTTAAATCCCGCGCCTTTTGTCAAAACGTTATTTGCCACAACCATATCGGCGTTTTTGGAAACTAATTTTTTCTTGGCGTTTTCTATTAAATCGTCCGTTTCCGCGCAAAAGATAATAAGCTTTTTATTTTTTTTGTTTTCCCCCACAGCCTTTGCTATGTCGGGATTCTTTGTAAAATTTAAAGTTAAATTTTCACTTTTTATCTTTGTGTCTTTTTTTGTTATTGTATAATCTACGGGAGCGGCAGCTTTTATTATAATGTCCGCCCACTTTAAATTTTCCAATACTGCGTTATACATTTCTTTGGTAGTTTCGCACTTTAATATTTCGACATCCGGAGGATTAACCAAAAGTTTGCCCGCAACAAGTTTAACGTTTGCACCGCGCAAATCTGCCGCCTTAGCTATTTCGCAGCCCATTTTTCCGCTTGAAAAATTGGTCAGATACCTGACATCGTCAATTTTTTCAATAGTGGCTCCGGCAGTAACCAAAATGTTAATATTTTCAAAATCTTGTTTCGGAAGCAGCATTTTTGTAATTTTATCTACAATATCTTTTGGCTCCGCCATACGCCCCGCTCCTTCGTCGCCGCAGGCCAGATACCCTTTTTCGCCGTTTAAGACGGTGCAATACTTTTCAAGTTTAAATAAATTTTTCTTTTCGATTTCGTTTTCAAACATATTTTCGTTCATTGCGGGACAAATTAATTTCATTCCTTTAAATGCCGCAAAAGTTGTCGTTAACATGTCGTCGCAAATACCGTTCGCGATTTTCCCTATTATATTCATTGTGGCGGGAGCGACAACAAAAATATCGCCTTTTTTTGCAAGCGAGATATGCTTAATGTCATAATCCGAAATTTTCTCAAACATATCGACTATAACTTTATTTTTAGCTAACGTTTCAAAAGTTTTGGGCGTGACAAATTCGCAGGCGTTTTTAGTCATAATAACAAAAACGTCCGCCCCGAGTTTTTTTAAATAGGAAACAACTTGGCAAACCTTATATGCGGCAATACCTCCAGAAACGCCGAGTATCACCGTTTTGTTTTTTAAACAATCTCTTCGCATAATAAACACATTTTAGCAACTCAGTTTTCCTAATTAACCTAAGTTCTGAAAGGATTAGGCGCGGCGCAGACGGGTAACAGTTAACAATTTGACGACAGGAGCGTATCTAATAATACACGACTGAGTCAAATTGTTAAGCGTAACCTGTATCCGCCGATGCATAATCCTTTCAGACTAGCCTTTGATGTAGGTTAGCCTTTTTTCATAAACTTCTTCGGCAGCCTGGCTTATGGCCTTTAAATTTGAAATCGGCGCAAATAATGCGGGCTGGTCCATTATTTGCCTTGCGCGCTTTGAAATTACGCATGCCAAGGCGTATTTGCATCCCATAATTTCCACTAATTTGTCGACAGGCGGGTGTTGTATCATAATAATTCCTCCAAAATTTAATTTCTCAACAGTAAATATATAATTTCCTCGTTGCGCTTTGTTTTTAGCCTTTCGGCTTGAATAATTCCTAAAGTACTTTGCGCGCATTTTAAGATATTGTCGTTTATCACAACATAATCGTACTTGTTCATTTTTTGCAATTCGTTTTTGGCATTTTTTAACCGATATAAAATTGTCGCTTCGTCCTCGGTGTTCCGCATTCTAAGACGCCTCTCAAGTTCTGTCATGCTTGGCGGAGCAAGAAAAATTAATACTGCGTCGGGATAATTTTGTTTAATGTCCAAAGCGCCCTGAATATCTATTTCCAATAAAACATCTGTGCCTTTATCTAAATTTTCAAAAACAAATTCTTTTAAAGTTCCGTAATAGTTACCTATAACTTCAAATGTTTCTAAAAACTTTCCGCTTTTTTTTAAGGCATTATATTCTTTAATCGTTTTAAAATAATAATGCACGCCCTCAACTTCGCCCGGCCTTTTCTTTCTTGTTGTAACCGAAACGCTCTCTGCAATTTTTGCGTCGAGTTTTTTTAAAGTCCTTACAACTTCGCCTTTACCGACGCCCGAAGGGCCCGATATTACTATTAAAACACCTTCGGTATGCTCCATAACAACCTTCCTTTTTTTATACCTCTTGAAAAATAAATTTTCAATTAATTTTTAGCGGATTTTTGAGATCAAAATCGGCTAAATCTTTTCGGTTGTAGTCAAAGCGCTACAAGCGTAAAGTTTAGACGGTTTTGAATCAAAAAGACGCAAAAAGTGATGAAAATGGATTTTGAAAGAGGTTTCTTATTCTAAGTTTTGAACTTGCTCTTTTATCTTTTCAATTTCCGCCTTTAAATTTAAGGCGGCGTTTGTTATTATTAAATCGTTGGACTTACTGCAAATGGTATTGGCCTCGCGGTTTAACTCCTGTACTAAAAAATCCATTTTTCGCCCCATAGACTCTTTTGACCTGCATAGCGTTTTAAATTGGCTGATGTGTGAGGTTAGACGAATAAGTTCCTCGTCTATATTAGACTTATCTACAAAAAACGCAACTTCCTCTAAAAGCCGGCCCTCGTCGTATGCGACTCCTTCTAAGTGTTCCTTAATTCGTTTTTTTAATTTGTCCAAATATTCTTTTTCTAATTCCGGAGCGCGTTTTTTAATGACGTCAGTTTCTTTTAATATTTTATCAAGCCTCGATTTTATATCTTTCAAAAGTTCCGCGCCTTCGGTTTTTCGCATATCCACCAGACTCTTTAGCGCAGTATCAAAAGCTTTAAGCGTTAATTCCTCTATTAATTTATCCTCTCCGCTATCCAAAAAAGAAATAACATCGGGGCTTTTCATTAACGCGCTTACGGTAAAATCATTAGGTAAGCCTAAATTTTTTGAAAGATTATCTGCGGCGCACTTATAACTTTTAGCTAAGTTCATGTCGATATGCATATCTTTTGAAACTTCCCGTTTGTCGTCGTAATTAATAAAAACACTGACGCTGCCCCGGTTTAGTTTTGAACTCAGGGTTTTTTTCAGGCTGTCCTCTAAATATAAAAGCTGGCGCGGCAACTTTATTCCCACATCCAAAAAACGGTTGTTAACGGTTTTTATTTCAATACTTAAATTTAAACCGTCCTGCTCTAATTGCGCGCGGCCGTAGCCCGTCATACTTTGCATAGTTTATTTTTTCCTTTTTTAGCGCATGCTTCTTAAAAATTTATTATAACATAAATCTTTGAAAAAGACAATTGTTCAACTTGTCATTATTATCCCCATTTCTTTATTTCTTAAAAACAAATATGTATTCGTGTGCCAGCAACAGAAAATTAAACTTCTCGCTGTTTGTTTTCCAAAACCCTGTTGCCTTACAATTGTGCTGTTCTTTAATAATTATTTCTTTTTGTTTAAATCCTGCTGTTATAAACTTTTGCATTACATTAAAGCCAAGCGGTTGAACCATTCCGTTTTTGCGTGTATCCCCCATAACTATTGCGCAGAACTTATCTTTTTTAAGAACTCTATAACATTCTTTTGCAACTAATTCTATTTTATCTAAAAAAGGATTTATGGGTAAAAGCGAAAGATCTCCTTCTATATCTTTACTATAATGAATAATATCAGCATAAGGCGGGTGCGTGCAAATCAGGTCAATAGAATTGTTATCTATGTTTTTTAGATTTGTTGCACAATCTTTATATACCTTTATTTGAGGCGCGTTTGTAGTTTCAAAACACAGTTTTTGTTTTGTTATTAAAACTGCATTAGGATTAATATCAATTCCGATAGCATTGCGATTGTTCAGCTTACATTCAATCAGAGTTGTACCGCCGCCTACAAATTGGTCTAGCACTAAATCGTTTTCTTTGGAGTAACGCAAAATAATGTTTTTAGCTATGTACGGCGAAAAGTTACCTCTGTATTTCGCGTCATGTGTTGCCCATTTCCCCCTGTCCGGAAAACTCCAAACTGTATTTGTTTCAAGTTCAAATTTGCTCTGTTCCATTATTTAATGACCTTAGCTAGAACACCGTTTTCAAGTTCGGCAAGATTATATAAATCATCTAATACATCAAAGGTGGCTTTTAAATCATTTTTTGCATTTTTCCAAGCGGTTCCGTCTGTTATCCAAACAAACCTAAAACCCTTAATGTCTTTGGATTCTTTTGCTATAAGCTTATAACTTCTTGCGGTTTCATTAAGCTTTGAGCCGCTTCCGTTTCCGCCATAAAAATTTGCTTCCACACCATATATTGTCGAACTTGATTTTATAACAAAATCAAATTTTTTATTATTTGGTATATTAGACAAATCAATCTTCCATAGTTTTTCAATTTCTCTAACTGTCATTTCTTTAAAATAGGTTTTAGATTCAATAAATCCCGAAGCTTTAATATGCTGTTCAACTAAATTCTCCATTAATATGCCGCCGCGGTTTTTCCTGCCGTTAGAGTCTAATCCAACCTCTACACCTGTTGTGTAATCAATTATGTTTCCGGTTAAATGATTTGCTAACAAATCAAATAAACCTGATTCTTTCATAAATAAAACACAATCATCAACGCTGCACTTTGCGAAATCAAAAACATAGTTTTTGTTATTATGAGTTACATAAACTATTTGATCGCGAATTGCTAATAGCGTTGGAATACACTTTATTACGCTGGGAAGTTTATTATATAGCTCGCGAAAATCTTTTTCAATATTTTTGGTTTTTATCAAAGAACTCAGCGCGCCAAGCTCAACCTTAATTGCATCTATATTTTTATAAACTTTGTTAAAGTTAATGTAATAGCCAAAATCTGAAATGCTAATTTTGAATTGGCTTAGCCAAGTATTAAAATCTCTCATTAGTCTTCTCCTCTCCGCTTGTAATTTCTAACCACAATCTCCGTAATATCGCCGCGTTTGTCCGCCTGGCAGTTTATCATACGCTTTGCATTAATTCGTTTAATATTGAAGTCCTTATATAAATCGTCAAAAAAATTATCTTTCGGGTTTGAGTTTTTAGGATCTGAATTGCTTAGCATAATCTTGCAACCGATAACACTTGTTTCTTTAAAAAAATTAGCAAGTTCTTTTTGGTTATTATCGTTAAACCCATTTTGCGAATACCCAACAAAAGATTGAGTACTTGTTATTGGGCGATAAGGCGGATCAATATATATAAATGTATCTTTATCAATAAAATTTTTACATTCGGAATAATCGCCGTGTAAAATTTCAACCTTATTAAGAACTTTGCTAATCAGCAATAAATTCTCTTTGTCACAAATTAAAGGGTTCTTATATTTACCGAAAGGCACATTATATTCTCCTTTACTGTTTACGCGGTACAAACCGTTAAAACCGGTTTTGTTTAAAAATATAAAATCTGCCGCTTTTTCAAAATCATATTGTCCGTTCAATTTAATAGAATTATATTTCTTTCTAATCGATAAAAAATATTTGTTTTTTTGTTCGACCGATAAATCAATGAAAATTTTTTGTAATGTCTCAAGTTTTTCAATAATCTTTTTTACATCAACTTTAATACAAAGATAACTGTTTATAAGTTCTTTGTTTAGGTCAATTATAACCGCCCTTTCAATGTCAAATTTTTGCAAGACGTCAAAAAGGACAGCCCCGCCCCCGACAAACGGTTCTATGTAAGTTCTTATTTTTCCGCTTGCCAACTCATCGGGGTAAAATAAATTAAATTTTTCAATTAACTGTCCTTTCCCGCCGGCCCATTTTAAAAATGGTTTGGCCAAGTCTTTACACATACTTACTTCCTTAAACGCATTTACCTAACTTTTTTGAAGAAATAATTTTAATAAGAGCATTAACTTTTTAAAATTTTCAACAACTCTTCTTCGTTAATTATTTTAACATTCAGTTCTTTTGCTTTGTCTAACTTGCTGCCGGCATCAATGCCGCAAATTAAAAGCGTCGTTTGTTTGGTAACAGAACTTGAAACATTTCCGCCCAAATTTACAATTAATTTTTCCAATTCAGCCCTTTTAAAATTTCCCAATGTGCCGGTAATTACCACCGTTTGGTTTAAAAATTTTCCGTCTTCGGCTTTTTTTACTTCTTTAAATTTTAATCCGAGTTCAAGGAGTTTTTCAATATTTTTTAAATTGTCTTTGCACTCGAAATATTCGACGATACTTCTTGCGACAGCATCCCCTACATCGTGTATTTCAACCAATTCGTCATACTTTGCCGTTTTTATGCCTTCTAAAGTCTTAAAATGAGAGCTTAAGTCTTTAGCAAGTTTATTTCCCACATTTTCTATACCCAAAGCGTAGATAAAATTTTCTAAATTACAGCTTAAACTTTTTTTAATCGCGTTTAAAATGTTATCCGTCTTTTTATCCTTAAATCCTTCTAATGTTTGTAAATCGGAAGCTTTCAATAAATACAGCTGATACGGATATTTAACTTTTAATTTTTCGTACAAAACAAGCGCCGTACGCTCGGACAAGCCTTCAATGTCCATGGCGTTTTTAGAAGTGTAATGGACAAGGCTCTGAACAATTTTTGCCGCGCAATTTTTGTTTTTGCAAAAGACATTGGCGCCTTCTTCAATAAGCAAACTTTTGCACTCGGGACAATTTTTTAGTAATTCAATTTCTTTGCAGTTGTCGTAATATTCGGCAACTCCCAAAATTTCCGGAATAACATCGTTTGAGCGGCGCAAGAGAACCCTGCAATTTAGCTTAATTTTTTTGCGCTGAATGTCGCCGTAGTTGTTTAAAGTCGCGCGCTTAATTTCCGCGCCCGCAAGTTCCACGGGCTCTAAAATTGCCAGCGGAGTTATCTTGCCCGTCCGACCGACATTCCATATAACGTCGGTTAAAATTGTAGTAACTTCCTCGGCCTCAAATTTATACGCTACCGCCCACTTTGGAAACTTTTCGGTGTAGCCCAATTTTTCACGGACGGCAAAAACGTTTACCTTAATTACCGCTCCGTCAATTAAAAAATCCAGACGGCCTCTCTCGCTTTCAATTTGCTTTAAGCTATTTATTATTTCGTCTGTATTTTTGCAAATCTTAAAATAAGCGCTTGTTTTGAACTTATTGCGTTTTAAAAATTCTATCGCGTCGGTTTGCGACTTTAGTACGTTTTCTTCTATATAGTTCACGGAATAAAACATAATATCTAAATTCCGCTCTTTTGTAATTTTAGGGTCTAAATTTCTGATTGCGCCGGCAACGCCGTTCCGGGCATTTTTTAACGGCTCGGCCGCTTTTTCGTTATATTTTTTTAAGTCGGACAGCTTCATAATGCCTTCGCCGCAAACCTCAAGTTTTCCTTTATACTCAATATTTAAAGGCACGCTATTTATTGTCTTAACCTGCTCGGTTACATCTTCCCCCACAGCGCCGTTACCGCGCGTTGAGGCGCATATTAACTTTCCGTTGTCGTATGTCAATATAAGAGTTAAACCGTCAAATTTATATTCAAGCGAAAAATCGGCTTCCTGCTCTTTTAAAACGCGTTTTTTCCATGCCAATAATTCTTCGACATTCTTTGCTTTATCAAGCGAATACAATTTTTCTATGTGCGTATGCTGCTTAAATTTTTTAACCGGCTCTCCGCCCACTTTATTGGTAACAGAATTTTCTAAAACTGTACCGAGCTTTTTTTCTAAATCCCTTAACTCGTCGTACAATTTATCGTATTCGGCGTCGGAAATCAAAGGATTATCAAGCACATAGTAATTATATGCGTGATGCGATACCAAATCGGTTAGGCTTTTTAATTTTTCCAAATCAGTCATATATACTTACTCCATTTCAAAAAAGCTCGTTGAAAAATATCAGCGTCTTCTTGAAGGATTAGTCGCGCCGCAGACGGAATTAAGCACATTCGTGTGAAGGCACAGTCGCTCACAGTCGCTTAGTGTGAAGGATTAGGCGCGGCGCAGACGGGTAACAGTTGCGAGGGCGGCGACGGGCGCGTATTTCTAATACGCAACCGAGACGTACGAGCAAGCGTAACCCGTATCCGCCGATGCCTAATCCTTCACACTCAAAGGGGCGAATTGAAGACATAAGGTCTTAATCCCCACTCCTAAAAACGCTATATCGCAATATACATTATTACCTTGCGTATCGGTTTTTAAAATTGTGCCCTGCCCGAACTTTGGATGCAGCACTTTTTTACCTACAGTAAAAGCCGAATAATCCTTTTTTTCGATATCTCTTTTATATACTTCCCTTTCATTAATAGGCACCATTTTAGGCCAGGAATCGACTTTGTCTAAATCAAGCTCCGTCTTAGAAATTGCAGAAAAAGATACGGGCCGCAAAATTTCTTCAAGCTCTTTTAAAAACCTCGATTCAAAAGTCATGGACCTATTACCGTATAAAAAGCGCGATTTTGCCCTTGTTAAATAAAGCCGCTCTTTCGCCCTTGTTATAGCGACATACATTAAGCGCCGCTCTTCCTCTAAATCGTAATTATCGCTTTTGTCAATCGGAAAAATTCCGTCTTCAAGCCCCGCAATAAAAACCACTTTGTATTCTAAACCCTTTGCGGCGTGAATTGTGGAAATTGTCACAAAGTTGTCGGACGCTACATCCTCTTCCATATCGGAAATCAGAGTAATTGATTGAAGATAGTCGGATAAATCCGCGGATTCGTTGGCTTTAAAAAAATCCTTTGTCGACGCAATAAACTCGTCTATGTTAAGTTTTTTGTTTATACTCTCTTCGGTTTCGTCGTCAAACATTGAAAGGATGTTTGTCGCTTTTATGCAATAGTCAATAAAATCCGCTGCGCTCAAACTTAAATTCGCTTTTATTAATTCTAAAATCAAATTTTTAAAGGGAACAATTTTATTTACAAGCGGTTTATTCAGCTCGGTTTTTTCTATATTCAATATAACGTCGTACAACGTCAACTCGTTTTGGTTTGCGTAATTTTTCAAAGTTGAAATCGCCGCGTCTCCTATCCCTCGTTTTGGAACGTTTATAACCCGCAAAATTGCCTCTTCGTCAAACGGATTAACAACAATCCTAAGGTATGAAACAATATCC
>Ga0209737_10002332_pt1 | contig 13320 bp, 13 predicted proteins | sample TergutCu122P3_FD_187284 | JGI IMG/M metagenome (GOLD analysis project Ga0209737, IMG submission 187284) | Cubitermes ugandensis P3 segment gut microbial communities from Kakamega Forest, Kenya - Cu122 P3 (SPAdes) (version 2) | ecosystem: Host-associated > Arthropoda: Insects > Digestive system... | reverse complement strand
GAACTTCTTGCTAATAAAGTAGAAGTTTCCCGTTCGGCAGTATTGCTTGCGGAACCAATCAAAAAACTCGGTGTTTATGATGTTGCAATTAAATTCTACAGAGATGTGGAAGCAACCATAAAAATTTGGGTTGTGAAACAAGAAGAAGAATAAACCAATTAGGTTTTATTTTATAAAAGAACGGGGCAGGTTTCTGCTCCGTTTTTTTATATATTCAACACTTTCATCAACAAAATCAGTATTTTCATATTCCAATACAACAAATTCGGCGGATATTTCATATTTTTTTATTAAATCAAAAATCTCATTCCATTTAACAATTCCCCGCCCAACTGCACACCAATCCGAGCGTTCTTGTTTGGGTGAAGTTGAATCAATTGCATGAATGATAATTTTTTTGTTAGAGAATTTTTGAATAAGTGATTTTGTCAAAGAAATCGGATTTAAATTTGCAAATTGCTCAATAAATAATCGTGGAAAATCTAAAACAGGTAAAACAGGAAGGTTTTTCTCTGAAATTATATCGAAAAATGCTAAAAACTTTTTTATGTTTGCATTTAAACTATCGCTAGTTTTATTTATGTAAAAATTTTCAATACACGGAATAATTCCCAAAGAAATAAGTTTTTCGCAATCTGAGATCATTGTTTCAATTTCACAATTTTCGTCAAAATGAAAAATGCAATATTTAGGTGAACTTTCATAAAAAAACGACGTTAATGCTTCGCAATGAGTAATATCATTTGAGGCTTCACCGAGCATTTTAGGTGAATGACACAGTATTTTAATTTGTTTTTTAAGGCATGAGTTACGAATTTCTGTGATTTTGGTTTTGTTATTTTGCAAATTTGTATTCATATAAAATTGAATTGCGGAGATTTTATTTTCTTCGGCAAAATTTATTGTCAAAAATTCGTCAAAGCCGTTTTCGGCAAATAAAGATGTGGCAATTGCTATATTCATAAAACAAATATAATATTTTGTTACGGCAGAAAATATATTTACGGCAAATTTTTTCTTTTTTGAAAGAGCGCATTTTGGAAAATTTATTTTCTGACCCGACTTTACTAACGCTGATTTTCTTTAGCGGATTGTTCGCAGGATTTGTAAATGTTTATGCCGGCGGCGGAACAATTTTAACTATTGCTATATTAGTTTTTTACGGCTTTCCTGTTTCGGTTGCAAACGGTACAAATAGAATCGGCGTTTTGGCGGCAAGCAGTACTTCAACTTATACATTTTTAAAAAATAAAACTATTTCGGCAAAAAAAGCATTGAAAATCGGGCTTTGGACAATTCCGGGAGCAATTGCCGGAGCATTATTTGCAGTAAATTTAAATAATGCTGTTTTAGGAAAATTTTTTGCGATTATTATGATTTTTATTGCCATTTCGCTTTTTATTCCGACAAAAATCGGTGAAAATTCAAAATCGTCTCCTGTCCTTTTGGCAATATCAATGTTTTTTGTTGGAATTTATGGCGGATTTATTCAAACGGGTGTCGGACTTATTCAAATGGCGGCGCTTAAACACATCGGAAAAATGGATTTACTGAAAACCAATGCATACAAAATGGCGACAAATTTGATTTTTACAATTCCTGTCATAGCAATTTTTGCACTGACAAATTCAATTTTGCTTGATTGTGCTATTGTTGTTGCAGTTGGAAGTGCAATCGGCGGAAAAATCGGCTCTGATTTGGCAATCAAAAATGGTGAAAAATTTATTAAAATTGTTATGTTTTTTGTTTTAATTGCAATTTCCGTAATATTTTTCTTGAAAAAATAGTATTTTCTGCTAAAATTTAGTTAATTAAGGAGTAAAAAATGGACAATAATGATTTGTTTGTGCCGGTTTTTTCACGGAGCAACGAGCAATTCGTAGAAGGAAAAGGAGTTTTCCTATTTACCAAAGATGGTAAGAAATATTTGGATTGTTTCGCCGGAATTGCAGTAAATGCGTTGGGTTATGGGAATGCGGAACTTGAAAAAACAATTGCTGAACAGTCGAAAAAATTGCTTCATTTGTCGAACTATTATTTTAATGACCAAAACATAATGCTTGCTCAAAAACTCATTGAAAATTCTTTTTCCGACAAAGTATTTTTTTGTAACAGCGGAACCGAAGCGAACGAAGCGGCAATTAAATTTGCACGGAAATACGGCTCTTCAAAAAGTCCGGCCAAAACGGCAATTTTATCATTTCACGGAAGTTTTCACGGGCGGACTTACGCATCAATGACAGCAACCGGGCAAAAATCTTTTCATGCAGGATTCGGACCACTTCCGCAAGGATTTTTCTATGCACCATTCAACGACATTGAAGCAACAAAACAGGTTTTGGACGGAGCGGATTTTGCCGGAATTATTATTGAACCGATTCAGGCTGAAAGCGGTGTAACCGAGACAACTCAAGAATTTATGCAATTTTTGCGGGAATATTGCGATAAAAATGATGTTGTTTTGATTTTTGACGAAATTCAATGCGGAATGGGACGGAGTGGAAAGCTTTGGGCTTATGAAAACTACGGAATCGAACCTGATATTTTGACTTCTGCAAAACCGCTTGGTGGTGGACTTCCGCTTGGTGCAGTGCTTGCAAAAGAGAAATTTGTTGCAACCTTAAAACTTGGTGACCACGGAACAACATTCGGCGGAAATCCGCTTTCTTGCGCGCTTGGAAATACAACGCTTGAAATATTAAATACCCCTAAGTTTTTGAAAGATGTTGCAGAAAAAGGTGAATATTTAAAGCAAAAAGTTAAAGAGTTGCAGAAAAAACACAAAGAAATCACAAATATTTTCGGCAAAGGGCTTTTGATTGGTATTCAAACGGAATTTGAACCGAAGAAAATATATCAAAAAGCATACGAAAACGGGTTATTGCTTGCGAAAGCAGATAAAAATCAAATTCGTTTTATTCCGCCGTTAGTTATTTCAAAAGCTGAAATTGACGAAGCGTTAAATATTTTTGAAAAAGTTTTGACGGAATGCAAAAAATAGCAAGAGACGAAGTTTTTCGTGCAGAACATCCAGAAATCGCCGAATTTGCTTTTGACGAAAAGGTTACGTCAGTTTTTGCAGATATGCTTAAACGAAGCGTTCCCGGATATGGCTCAATTTTAACGCTTATTGCCGTTTTAGCAAAAAAATACGCAATTCCAAATACAAAAATTTACGATTTGGGCTGCTCTCTCGGTGCGGTTTCACTTGCCATTGCAAACAATGTAGAAAACAAAATTATTGGCGTTGATGTAAGCGAACCTATGATAAAACAGGCAAATATCTTGGTAGCGCAGGCAGAAAAAAATGAGCAAATAACACTTGTTTGTGAAGATATTACAAAAATTCCCTTTGAAAAATCGTCAGTTGTGGCACTTAATTTAACTTTGCAATTTATAAATCCTGAAGAAAGAACTCCGCTTTTGCAGAAAATCCATAAATCTCTTGTCGAAAACGGCATTTTAATTTTGACAGAGAAATTAACGGATACAAGCCCAAATTCTATTTATACCGATATTTATTATGATTTTAAGCGGGCAAATGGATATAACGAAACCGAGATTTCACAAAAACGAACTGCTCTTGAAAATGTATTGATAACAGATACGGAAGATACGCACATAGAGCGGCTTAAAAATGCAGGTTTTCCAAAAGTAATTCGTGTATTTCAAGCATTAAATTTCCGCTCGTTCGTTGCATTCAAATAAAATAAAAACAAAGAGTTTTTTCGTTTTTACGCCGACATTAAACGGCATATATTATTTTAGTGCCTGATTTTAAGACAGAAAAGTGAGCTAATTAGTGAATAGAATTTTTTATCTTTTATTTATTGCGGCAGTATTTTTGATTTCTTGTTCGGGGCTTGACGAAACGAGCAATTTGGGTAAAGGCATCATTAAACCGATAGTTCCGGATAGTTTGCAATCGGGCGTTTATAACACAATTTGGTTGACACAGGGAGCACAAACATTCGGAAGTGTTGCGGATTCGGATTCAATAAGATTTGTTTATATTGCATCCGATAGTTCACATAGATTTACGCAGTGGGCAGTCGGAAATTGGGGGAACGAACAAGCGATTTTAAAACTTTCACATTTTAAAACCGAAAAAGACACGCTCAGCATAAAAGATTATTTGTTAAAATTAGTAGATAGCGCGGCTGTAATTGATTCGACAATAAAAGCGGATATTGTTTGGACAAATTCTGTAAACCTAAATTCTTTTGATAATGCAAAAGTTGAAATCGGAGCAATTTTTAATGATACGAATTTCTTTCCGCTCAACTTTATTTCGGTAAATTCAAGATTACAGACTTCATTTATTCCTATAACCTTGGAAACATATTTGCTAAATGCAAATAAAAATGACAGTACAATAATTCAGCGATTTGATGTTAGAAGTGCTTTTTTTATTGATACGATTTTGATTGACAGCATTTTTGCAGATAAAGGAAAAATTACGGATACAATACATGCTGAAGTGCCGACAATGCAAAATTTCCAAAGTGATGTGGTTGTTCCGTGGGAGCATTTTGTAGTGTCGTCATTTTATGATTCTGTAAAAATTGATACTTTGCCGAATGAATCGGTTTTTATTGAAGAAATAAAACTTTTATCAAAAAAAGTTAGCGGTCAAAGAGATACAATCGGAAGAATTTCTCATAAGAAATATGTGCTTAAAAACGAAGATTTAATAACTGACCCGTTTGTGATTGATACCACTTACGATACTATAACAATTGTTTTTGATACGGCTATGACTTTGCGCACAAGCAGAAAGTCTTTCGAATCAAAACGAACCGATAGCGTTTTTGTAAATCCTGAAGCAAAAACCCACAAAGTTACACAATTCGGACTTAAGTATAAAGTTGCGCTTGATGATCCGCAAAAAGGAATTCGTGCGGTTGGCGGAAACGGGTTTGGAAACATAGATATTTCGACACTTTCCGATACACTTAATATGTATTTGAGAATTGATGAGAGTTCAAGTTTTGAAGGAATATTGCATTTGTCCGCACCGGCACTTCGTGTAAACTATAAAAAAGTTGGCGGCAAAGAGAATAAAGATACGACTTTTCATCAAAAAATAATTTATTTTGCAAAAATAGGCGTTTTATCAAAAAGTTCGGACATTCTTGAAAACAAAACGCCTGTGATTTCTGGTGCGCTCGAAAGATTTGCTGAAATTGATTTGGATTTGAGTGATTTCTTCTACGAAATTACAAAAGAGAAATTCTTGAGCGTAGGACTTGCTGATTTAACACTTTCTCTTGACGGGAAAACGGATTTCCCTGCTCAATATGGTGATTCAATTCAAATAAATGCCATAGTTTCAAGCGAAAAACTTACGCCGAAATCACTTTATGCTCTTCCGAATACAAGAAAGGCAAGCCGTTTTTGGATAAAACGAGATTCGTCGAGTGTGAAGGTTCCGCTTGCAGGAACACTTGTGGATTTTGTTTATGAACATAGAGTTTTTGAAAAACCGGCGCCTGCAAACGCATATTTATATATGTGGCTTGAGAATTGGAGAATTGGGCGAATATATTTTGAGCCGAACAACCCTGAATTTACATATATTTTGCAAGTAAGAAAAGGCGGTGAATAATGAAGAAGATTATTTTAGTTTTAGCATTTTTTGCCGTTACCGCATTTTCACAATCGCTTTTGGGACTTCGTTATCCTGCGGGAATAACTTATCCGTTAAGTACGACTTCGGCAAGAATGGGTGGAGTAGGAACTGCGCTCAAACAGCCGTATTTGGTATCTTCACTTAACCCAGCGAACCTTGGTTCCATAAACCACTCGGTTTATACTTTGTCGATGAATATGGATTATGTTCGTGTTACGGAAGACGATTTATATGTTGATTTTTCAAGATTTTCACCTGCGTTTATAGGATTTGCGTTTCCTCTAGGTAAAATAGGTACGCTTGCCGCAAGTTTTAAACAAAACGGCTCTAATAATTATTCGTATGCGGAAGAATCGTATTTGGTTAATTCAGTGCTTAATGATACTATATCTCAAATCAAGAAATTTGAAAATAACAATGTTTCTTCTGCATGGGAATTCGGCTGGGGAATGGAATTTGCCAGAAAAATTTCAGTTGGTGTATCATATCAAATCGGCAAATATAAAAATCGTATTAGTCGAAGTGATGTATTAATGACTACGACAGCAGTGACGGGATTGGATTCTATTTATTTCAATCAATCAAGTCCGGCGATTCGCGGTGGAATTTTAGGTGATTTCGGAAAATTAGGCGTAGGTGTTTCGGTAACTTATCCGTTTATGGAAGATTTGATTATGCAGAGAAGTATTCAAAATATTAAAAAGGATAGTAAAGGTAATTTTACTTCACCAACACTTGTTCATGAAAAAGCGGTTTTTGATACGATTTATAGATTACAATTTCCGCCGTCGGGAAGTTTAGGGTTTTCTTGGAAAATCAGCGACAGATTAAAAACGGCTGCAGATTTTGGCTTATCTTTATGGGAAAATTATTGGACGGACGCGCCTGCTTTGTCATACGAGAATGGGGAATTAGGAAATGCGTTTTCAGTTGCAACCGGTTTGCAATTTATTCCACAGCCGAACCTGCTTTCGTCAAGATATTTTCAAAAAGTTCTGTATAGCGGTGGTTTTGCCTACAGAGAATTGCCGATTGCCGGAGATTATGAAGTTTCGGGTTCTGTGGGTATGGGACTTCCGCTTGGTAATAGAGGAATCTTCGATTTCTCTATCGAAACAGGAACTCGTAAAAGCAAAAACGAAAGCAGTATTAATGAAAATTTTGTTCGTGTGAATTTTGGGATGAGCGGCGGACAGATTTGGAAAAAAGCAAGCAATAATATATATTGATTATGAAAGAAATAATTAGAGATTTTTTTATTTCACTTTTAATATGCGTTTTGGCACCAACGGCATTTTGGTATTTTGAACCTAATTTTAACGATGTACGTCTTTTAAGTGATTACTTCTTTTTATCGGGAGTTATATTTTTTGTTACGGGAATGGCTATGGCGCTTTTTGTAACTTCTCGGTTACATTATTATCGTCATTTGAAAAAGAAATGGCAGGGAAAAGAAAAAGATGACGCATTTGATAAAGCACAGATAGAACGCAGAAAAAAAATGTGGCGCGGCATAGTAATTGCCATTACCGGAATTATAGGATTTGCTGTTAGTGGTTGTATTGCCGCAAAAATTGGCTATTTAATTTAACAAAAAACGAATAAATTTATAATTTCTTAGCATTTCTTATTGACAAATAATATATATTACTATATAATGAGTATGGGGAGAGCTATCATTATGAAAAAAAATAGCGGTTTTACACTTGTAGAAATTATGATAACCATAACGATAATAGGAATTTTATCGGCAACAGTTTCTATGAGTATCAGCAGATATGTCCTTGAAAGAAAAGGCGAACAACATGTAATGGCGTTTTATAATCAGCTTCAACAAATGAGAGCTTATGCGCAACGAGACAATGTTCGTTACATTGTTGTGCTTAATCCTGCGGCGGCGGGAAATAACCTGAGATTCAGAATAGCTATGGATGTAAGTAATGATTTTTTAAATGGTTTTGGACCTGCAGACCCAAGAAATAGGCGATTATTTCAAGAACAAGAAAATGTAGCGAGATTGATAAGGTTTGGAGGTGTTGCTAAATTTTTACCGCCTGATGATGTTGCTGGTTGGGCATTAAACAATATAGATGGCGAATGGTTGAATATGATGGTACCTAATATTAATATGGTACACGATGGCGCAGGCGGATTTGTAGAGAATGTTGCATTCAACGGTAGTGGTCTTAGCGCTATAGTTTTTGAAAATGATGCAATTGGTACAATCAGCCCCGGAATACTTTTCCTTCAAAATAATAATGTACCTAATAATGTTTGTTATGCTATAGTTCGTCCGTTAAATGAAAATGTGCTTAGATTGTGGAAATGGAAAACAAGTGGTGCCGATGGTACTTGGACGGAATTATAAAGGAGAAAATATGAATAAAAAAATTAAAAATGATGCCGGAACAACACTTGTTGAGCTCATGATTTATATGATTATCGGACTTATCGTAATTACGGCAGTCTATAAAATAATTACAACAGTAACAACCACTTATGTTCAAGGAAGAGCGGTTTCAAAAGGACAATTTAATGCTCGAGATGTAATAAATTCCATGACAAAAGATATTGCATCAATGGGGTATAAAAATTTTACGGATTATACGGATGATATAGATGCGACATGTCTAAATATCGGGTGTAAGAGAGTTGACCTTGATTTTGGTTCAACAAGAAATGCGGATGTTGTTGGCGGAGGTAGAGAGGCACAACCAGGAAACAGAGCAGCATTCTTTTTTGTAGATGGTGGCGCAGGTAACAATGATGTACTTGAATTTTTTAGAATAAGAACGGCTGATAGAAACTTAAACGAGAGAGATGTTAGAGTAGCAAGAGAAAGAATTCTTTATTTAGTTAACGCAAACGATGAATTAATCCGTGAAATTTGGACTTGGGATCCTACTATAGGAGATTGGGGAGCTCCTCAACAAATAACAATTCTTTCAGGTGTAGCAGCGCTGGATTTCCGTTTTAGCAGAATTGGTATGGATGGAACGTGGACTTCAAATTTATTGACTGCGGCGGGTGCGGATGCTATAAGACGAGATGAAGTTCGTCATGTTGAAGTTTCAGTACTTGTGCGTTCCCACAGACGAAGTAGTGCGACTGCTATAGAATACACTATGCCAAGTGGTAGAGTTTTAAATTTCGCTACAACACCACCATCCGATAGACGTGTTCACCGCTTATATACTCAATCAATAGAAGTGCCTAACAATGCAACCGGATTTTAAATCTTAGAATGTAAAACTTTATTTCGTCCCATGTTTTTTGCACAATAAAGCAATTTGTCTGCTTCGTTTATCATATCATCGAAATTGAAAGTTCTTCTTTGACGCAAATCTACACTTGTAATTCCTACACTAACGGTAACCCTTGTGAAGTTGTTTTCGGAAATTTCAATATCTGTAGTTTCAATATTTTCTCTTATTTTTTCAGCAATTCTTACAGCATCTTTAAAATCAGTGTTAAACAAAAATATGCCGAATTCTTCACCGCCCATGCGGACAATTAAATCAAGCGGACGGCGAACATTATTTCTGAAAACTTTAACGCAGTGTAATAAACAAGAGTCACCTTTGGGGTGTCCGTGTGTGTCATTGAATATCTTGAAATGGTCAATATCAATCATCATAAACGAAATAGGAAGTTCTTCTCGAATCGCTTGTTTACAAAGCATTTCAAGATTTTGTTGAAATCCGCGTCTATTCAAAAGTTCGGTTAGTGGGTCAATCTGTCCAAGTTTTTCCAATTCTTTAACATAATCGTGATGTGCTTTATTTTTGGCATATTCATAAACAAAGGCAAAAAGAGAAATCGTAAAATATGCTACTAAATAACGAATTGCTACAGCAGCCGGGTAATTATTCCCAAAATCGGGTATTAGACAAACAGAAAGTATGAATAAAAATGATATACCGCTTATTATCATAGCAATTCTTAATCCTGCTAAAAGAGAAATTACCGGAATACACAAAACCCAAATTCCGTAGAAAAGCTCGTGTTCACCCATATAAAACATTAGCAAAAAAACACTAAAAAGCGGTATTATGCAAAGCATTAACGAAATCATATTTCTTTTCAAGTTAATAGTCAAAAAACTTGCAATAAAAAATCCGATAAGTGAAAGTGAAACTATATATTCCCATATATTATGGTTTTCTTTATAAGTTTGTGGTGCTAAAAATAATGTAGTCACAATACCGACGGAAATTACAATTTTTAACATTAATTTATTAACCGAAAATTGGGTGAAATTAAGTATGTCAGATTCACCGAAAAATTTTTGATTCAATGATGTTGTCCCCATTTTTTTTCCTTTATTTAGTTATTATAAGTTATTCTATTTTGCTCGACCTTTTCATTGCACAAAACTCGCCGCACATTGAGCAAACATCGCTGTTTTCTCCGCTCAATTTCATTGATTCACGATAATTTTTTGCTTTTTCAGGGTCAATACTTAATTCATAAACTTTTTTCCAATTTAATTCTTTTTTTGCTTTTGAAATTGCATTATCACGGGCAACTGCACTTGGACGACCTTTTGCCAAATCGGCTGCGTGTGCGGCAATAACAGATGCAATTACACCTTCTTTTACATCTTCAACAGACGGCAAACGCAAATGTTCGGCAGGTGTTAAATAACACAGAAAATCTACTCCTGCAAGTCCCGCAACTGCTCCGCCGATTGCTCCTGCAATGTGGTCATAGCCGAGAGAAATATCGGTTACAAGTGGTCCTAAAACATAAAAAGGTGCGTTTCTACAAAGCCTTTTTTGAATTTGTATGTTTGTTATAACTTGGTTAAGCGGAACATGTCCGGGTCCTTCAACGAAAACGCCTACACCTGCATTTCTTGCTCTGTCAACAAGTTCACCCAAAACTATCAACTCTTCGATTTGCACTCTGTCTGTCGCATCTGCTGTTGCACCTGGGCGAAAAGCATCACCGAGTGAAATTGCAACATCGTATTCTTTTAAAATTTTGAGAAGTCTGTCGTATTGTTCAAAAAGCGGGCTTTCTTTTTTGTTATAGTGAATCCATTCCATAATTATGGTTCCGCCGCGGGAAGTTGCTCCTGCAAGCCGTTTTACTTCGTGAAAACGAGCTGTTGTTTGTTTATTTACGCCGCAGTGAATTGTCAAAAAGTCCACACCTTGTTTGCAGTGGTCTTCGATTGTTTCAAACATATCGTCGTCAGTTAAATCCAAAACTGATTTTTTTGCTTTTGCTGCACGAAACGCCATTTCATAAAGAGGAACAGTACCTATTGCAACCGGACTTTCGGCGAGTAACTTTTTGCGGATTTCTTCCAAATCGCCTGCTGTCGATAAATCCATAATCGCATGGGCTCCGTATTTTATTGAAACACGCATTTTTTCGAGTTCATGCTCAATGTCAATTTGTGATGAAGATGTTCCAATGTTTGCATTTACTTTGATTTTTGTATTTTCACCTAAAACGAGTGGTTTGATTTTTCGTAATTTATTGCGGACTATACAAATGCTTCCATCTGCGACTTTTTGTCGCATTACTTCTGCGTCCATTTCTTCGTCAAGTGCTGCTTGTTTTATTTCATCTGAAATTATTCCCTGTCTCGCTTCTTCAATTCTTGTCATTTTTACTCCGTTTTTTTCTAATAATTTACTACAAAATAATTTTTGCCAATTCGGAATAATTAGCAAACGAAATATCAGGTGCAAAATCTTGGCTTTGTTGAGGAGTATCATTACAAAAAAGAGCTGTTTTCAAACCGATTTCGTTCATTTGCTGCAATTCAGACAGATTTTTTGAAACAAAAAGCGTATTTGTCGGCAAAATATCGAAATCGTATAGAGTATCAAAAAGTTTTCGTGTTAAAACTCCGCTTTGTTTGCTAACCTCATAATCCCATGAAAAAAGACATAATTCTTTTTGAAATAAATCCAAATAGTCTTCGCAAATTTCATCTTCACGTAAAAAAAGCGAAAGTTCGATTGTTGTATAAAATTGCGTATTTGCTAAAAGCCCCAATCTAATTCCTTGATTTTTCATTTCAAAAAGCGTTGTTCCCGCATTTTCAAAAAGTGAGGAACGACCAAACGAATAAAAATGGAAGAAATAAGCAATACATTTCGCAAATTCGTTTCTGTCACCGATTTGATATTTCTCAATTTCGTAGCCGTTTCGTGTTAAAATCGCAAGAATTAAATTCCATACATCATCAACTTTAGGTTCAAAAAATTGCTTCCCGTTTTTTGCTGCTTGTTCACTAATCATTAGTAAAAGTCCCGAATAAAAATTAGCCAAAGTGATTTCCGGCGGAATTTTTGGGTCGATTTTTTTTAGTGTTTCCAAAAATCCGAATTCAACGGCAGTTTTATAAAAAACTTCCGTTTGATAATCTTTTTTTTGCTTTTCTTCAAGTTTAATAGGTGAATAATTTATTAAAGTTCCATAAATATCGAAGATAACAGCTTGAATGTTTTTTAATTCCCCTTCATTTGTGAAGGGGTGGCAGGCAACGCCTGACGGGGTAGTTTTTGGTGTTTTTTTGTGAAGTAATGCGGCGTATTCTGCAACTATTGACATAATCTTTCCTTTTTCTGTAAATTTATTAGTGAATATAGTATTTTCCTTAATAAAAAAGAGAGTAAAATTGGGAAAAGCGTTTACAATTATTGCACCTGATACCGATTGCGGAAAAACTTACGCAACGGCGTATCTTTTGAAGAATAAGGTGAATGCCATTGCCTGTAAGCCTATTCAAACGGGAAGTACTGATGGAAAATCGCAGGACTTGGATTTTATTTTGAAAACTGCGGGGATTTCAGTTTTAAATGAAATATACGAAAAATTGGTTCATTGCACACTAAAAATGCCTACTTCGCCGCTTCTTGCAAGTCAAATAGAAAACAAGAAAATAGATTTAGACGAAATTATAGAAAAAATCCGTGAATTATCAAACAATTATGACTTACTTTTTGTCGAAACAGCGGGTGGAATTTACTCGCCGATAACGGATACTGAAACGAATGTAGATTTAGCAAAAAAACTCGGGTTTACTGTAATAATTTGCATTCCAAATCGCGTCGGAGCAATAAGTTTGTCCGTTTTAGCCGCAAAATCGGTTGTTGCGGAAGGTTTGAAAATCGAAGGTGCAGTATTTTCGCAAACAATTAAACCACAAAATAAAACAGATGAAATGATTTGTAAAGATAATGTTGAGCAATTTCAAAAAATGACAGGGATTAAAGTTCTTGCCGATTTGAAATTTGGAGAATTATAATGAATTTTGACAAAAAACATTTGTGGCATCCATACACATCGACAATAAAACCTGATAATACATATAAAATTGCATCAGCAAAGGACTGCACGATTTTTTTAGAAGACGGAACTCCTTTGGTTGACGGAATGGCATCGTGGTGGTCTGCAATTCACGGATATTCGCATCCGAAACTTGTTGAAGCAGTGCAAAAACAGACGGCTAAAATGAGTCACATAATGTTTGGTGGGCTTACGCATAATCCGGCAATTGAGCTTGGTGAGAAGCTACTTTCGTTATTACCCGATGAATTTCAGCACATATTTTTTGCTGATAGTGGTTCTGTTTCTGTTGAAGTAGCAATGAAAACTGCGGTGCAGTATCAATATAATAAAAACCAATCTAATAGAAATAAATTTTTGACGATATTAAAAGGTTA